>JAABUQ010001652.1_pt1 | contig 47099 bp, 52 predicted proteins | sample 5560001 | NCBI WGS metagenome assembly JAABUQ01 (sample SAMN10711888, study PRJNA513371) | rock metagenome | isolation source: Antarctica rocks | place: Antarctica: Victoria Land, Finger Mt nord | collected 2015-12-18
TCCTCGTCCACGAGCCCACCACCAACATCCTCGTCAAAGCCCTCACCGTCTTCCCCTCCCCCGACTTCTCCCTCAGCCTGCACCTCCTCCCCCCCCACATTCTCTCCCCCGCCTCCCACCCCCCCCTCGGCGCCTCCGACGCCCCCCTCGCCGAAGCCGTCCACGCCCTCACCACGCTCAACAACCTCCTCTCCTCCGCCTCGTACGCCTCCTTCTGGCGCACCCTCGACAGCGACGACCTCTACGCCGACCTCATCGCCGACGTCGCGGGCTTCGAGGAGCTGATGAGGGTGCGCATAGCGGTGACGGTGGGGCAGAGCATGCGGGAGGTGGAGAGGGGGGTTTTGGAGGGGTGGCTGAATCTGAAGGGGGCGGAGTTTGAGAGGTTCGTGAGGGATGTTTGTGGGTGGGGCTTGGATGATACGCAGGTGGTGGGGGTCAAGGGGAAGGGTGGAGGGGTGGTGAGGGTGCCGGTGAATAAGGAGAATGAGGCCAAGGGAACGGTGGTTAGGGAGGAGGTTAGGTTTGATCGTGAGTTTCGAGTCTTTTCTGTTTTTGCTGGTGGCGGGGCGGTCGTTGGGAAGGGTACAGGCTAATGGGCAGTCAGAGTTTGCGAGGGTGGTCAGGAGGGCTTATGAGCAGCCTGCTTGAGGATGGGAAGGGGTTGAGGCAGAAGTGGTTGCAAAAGCTTCACGTTGATGAGGAATGGTTGATACCAGGCGTTTGCATGCATTATGCTATATGGCATTGGTTTCGCACTGGCATGCAAAACTTGCGAGCGTGGCTGATAAAGAATGATGTCCGAAACAAGACGTTGTAGCGGCATACAGAGAAACTATGTCAGTACGCTATCAGAGGGTATATCCATGAACACGCCAGTAGCTATGCAATGCCGCAACAGCAACACACTCCCCCAACCCAGAAAACAATGACAGCTTCCCTCACGCCTTGCTTGCCATGCTTCGAGCCCCGCAAACCATGTATCCCTTCTAATCCGTATCATCGCCCGAAGCCCTCATCTTCAGATCCCTCCTCACCCTCCACACCCTCGCCGACACACTCTTCACCCTCTCACGCAGCGCACTCACACGCGGCGTCCTCTCCGCCCACTCCCTCGCATCCTGCGCATCGAACCGATCCGCAGCCTCAGGATCCTGCTTCCTGATCCTCCGCCGCAACGCCGCGCCCTTCTCCCAGCTCTCTCGATTGGCCCAAGTCGGCGTATCGAGTCTGCCACGGACGAGTACGATCTTCTTCTTCCGACGGTGCAGATCCATGAGCGTTGCTGAAGGTATGGGCGTCAGGAGGTGGAAACATTTGTTCTTGGGGTCGATGCCGCGGACGATGGCTTGGCCTAGGGAGTAGGACTTTGTGGGGTCGAGAGGGCCGGAGAAGCGTTTTGCGGCTCCGGTGGAGATGTATGGGATGTCTGACGTGTTGCGGGCGATGGAGGGGTGGTCGACGTGGGTTGTAGGATGATCTTCAATAGGAGGAATGCTAGAGGTACGCTGGACTGACGGGGCAACCGCAAGGCTCTCTGAGTCCGAGTCGTTGCCGCTCATTGAGTTCGCTCGAGGAGCGTTGGAGAATTTTTGTTGCGATTGTGTTGCGCCATCTCCCATGTCCACGTCCCCTGTATCGTGTGTATTGTACTCTTCGAAAGCGTTGTCGCTCACATCCGGCCTGCTGTCATCAGGTATTGCTTGATCGTCTTCAATGACAACTAAACCCACGGTACACCCATTCAATGCGATGAACATCGTCTCTGGATCTAGCTCATCACTAAGAAACATGACCGCAAACAAAGCTTGCTTATCGCCTGCCCAGTGCACTACAAGCGGTGTCTGTTCCGAAATCGGATTCGAGTTCCATCGGAGGTTGCCTGCTTCGGATCCATCAAGATGGAAGTACGAAAGCGTCTGCATCACTCTGAAGTCTGCAGCAGTTCTTGTGGCAACCTCCGAGCCCTGCGATCTCAAGTAGTGCATAGGTATGCCGACTTTCTCAGCGGCCTGGGCCAAAGACTCTACTACTTCACGTGGGCCATGCGTGCTAGTATACACGATGTCACTGATCCGTCGCAACTTGATGATTTCCAGAAGCACCTCCAAGCCTGCGCCCTGAACCCATCCGGCACTGTTCACGACTAGTGGACATGAGGGAAAGCGCACGAGCAATTTCTGATAACGGTCGAACAGATCACTTACGCACTTGATGTAGTATTCCGGGTCGTTCTTTGGGGAAAGAGCACCATAATGATGGGCTCGGACCAGGCGGTCTCCACTGTCTGCTGCGATCGCTGGATGCGTAAAGGGAGGCCCAAGATTACAGGAACGCAAATGTATTAGTGAGAGTTCGCCCGGGGGTGAATATTCAGGCTGGCCGGGATCTAGATCAAGAAATGCCACTCCGTCTGTTTGCGTGATGCTTCTTTTGTGAGAGATTGAAGCTGACCTTGTGATCATAGCGTTGACCAGCATGCGTCCGAAGGTCGACTTGCCCGAGCCTTTGGGACCGCAGATTATGATTGATGTTGGCGTGATGGTTTTCTCAGTCAAAAACTTGCTGATCAACGTCTGTCTGTCGTCGAAGGGCTCTAGAAGGCGCAGTGGCCGTTGATGTTGGTCATCAGCTGACGTGACAAGCTGTCACGGATATCATGAGCAGATGTGCCTAGCTTTTCAATGAGGGAGAAGAACCCACCAACACGAACGATCGTCGAGTCAGATCTACTGCCGGTCCATTGCGCTTTGTGGGAACGTGCTTGTGATTCCATATACGACGAAATCTTGTCGAAACTTGTTTCAAGGACCTGATACCGTCGCCACATGCTAAGATAGTGAGTTCAGTTAGCTGCTGAGAAGAACCGTAGGGATCTTGCAAAGGTCGAAATGGAGGTAACGAATGTGTCGACGGAGCATGTACACGGTGTAGTCTGGAGCTTGGTCGTAACACCGCTCCTGAGATACTGATTGCTCCGCGACGCACCCAGATGTCATATTGCCCTACTAGGGTCAGGATCTGGAGCCGCAGATTAGCTGACAATGTTGTATACAGACGAACAACAACGAACATCTCCGTCTCCGAGTATAAGGTGCCATTCGGTAGCTGAGTCATTGTGCGCTATCGACTTGCTCTCTTTTGTTACAAGGCGGGAAAGCTCCTGTACAGGCAGGTTTCCGCGGACACGGACTTCCGGCTCTGAACTGTCAGACGGAACCTTAGCGATGTGGCCCTTGCAGACATATGATGAACAAGAAGTCCACTCACTCGTCAACATCGAGGCCGTAGTCCGAGTCAGGTCCTTTATCTTTCCCAGCGGACGCGAGATTGAGTTCTGTCTGGTCTACCGAAGACCCAGACCCACTGTCCGCTGAATCTGAGGCAACGGATGAGGACTTGGTATTGCCATGCAGCGATGTCGGATATCCCTCTTGCGGTCTAGGCAGAAGATCAGCAGGACGTGGAGGCTGCAATGTGGGATTGGTTGCGGTCCGAGCCTTCGTCTCTGTTCTTTGCTTTTTGCGCGGTGGAAGCGTCTCACCGCCGTCGTTGCCTGGCTGATGGCGCTGAGATTTTCGACGAGTGCTGTGTCCGTTCGTGATGTCTGCGGATGATTTCTGGGTAGCTCTGGAGCGTTTGGCTTTGCGCGCAGCAAAGGCACTCATCGCGGTCGGCCGATCGTGGGCAACCTGGTCGTTCACCATGGCTATGTAATCCCCCTGGGCCTTGACCTCATGCACTGCTTGGTAGAGAACGTCAACTGGGCGGGCATGGCTTTAGATCAAGGACCAGATGCAATCCTTGAATAGTGATACAGACGGTAGGCTCGACCGAAGCTCTGGCGGCCAAGCACGCGCTAGCCGAGCGGCACCAATTTTTTAGCCCATAGGCAATAACCCCCCCCCTCCAACAACCCAGATGTCAGAACACTACATTTAGCGATCCAGAGAAGATTCTACGACCAGAAATGCCCGAGTTGAAGCATTCAGTAACGAAGCCGCCCAAAAAAGCATCCTCAAAAGTTGTAGCGGCGCCCAAACAGGTGGCAAAGCCGTTCAAAAGTGCGGAGTTCGTCGAGGATTCCGACGATGGCCAAGACCCTGCTGTGCCAGGAAAGACAGCCAATCCTGCAAGACCAAACAAGCACCGACTATCTGAAAAGGGGCCGAAGCAACAAGCAAAACATCACCTCACTCCTGTGACCGTTATACCTTCCAAGAAGCGGAAAAGCCGGACCCCCAGCGCTAGCGAGATTGAGTCCAGCGATGCAGGGAGCAATTCTCATGTAAGGAGCCTGACCCCGAAGCGACCAAAGACCACTCATATAGCAATCCTGTCGAACAAAAATGTGGTTCGACCAAAGCCCGCAATTGCCGGATTGAAGAGGGGGAAAAGCGAAAGCCCAATTTCAAGCGAATCAGAGTCTAGTGAAAGCCAAAGCGTGGAGGGCACAAGCCAGGATCTGACCGACATCACCAGCAACCGGAGCAATCGACCTTCCAGCCGAAAGCATCAGCCATCCAAAACCAGTGATCCCCAAAAAAGGAGGCCCGAATCAGAAAAGAGTCTAAGTCCTGTTCCTACCAGAGCCTGGATCAGCGAAAGTGAAAGCACGGACGGGTCGAGTGATGGGACAGAGAGCGAGAGTGAGAGCGGTGAAGATAGCGGCCCTGAGGACAAGGATAAACGTAAGGATTCGGGACCGCAAAATCAGCAAGGTGCTGCCAAAGCTCCATTACTTCCTTACGCTCTACCGCCAGGCTTCGAGGCCGTAACTATTTCGTCGCAACCCACGTCCAGGCAAGCTGAGCTCTTCTCACACATATCGCTACAAGGAAAGCAATTATGGCATATCACAGTCCCGGCAGGGGTATCGATCACTTCAGTCACCGAGGTAGCCACGCAGAGTGTCCAAGATGGCTCAGCGATCTTATCTTACAAAGGAGCCGACTACGGTCTGATCGCGGAGCCAGACGATATCAATACTCGTGAAAGGCTTCTGCTACCTTCCGCTGAACACAATAAGTACAAGTCCTCCAGTCTTACTATCACCAAGACATTACATCTACAGCAGCTTCTTGGCCCTCCGAACACCATACATGGACCTGGAGCTCTCTCCAATTTCACAGCAAGTACGGACTGGCTCCGTCGCCAGAAGCCAGTGCCTAAGCAGCCTGACGGCCTGCGAATGCGTTACAGGCCTTTCGGTGATACGGATGGTGACACATCGTCTTCATACAGTGGAACCCAAAGGATGCAGCAAGCGCAGTTTCGTATTCCTAAAGGCCTCGAGACGTCGTCCCCGGCGAAAAAGCGGAAACGTGATGAGCTAGAGATCCCTAAACATGCTGAGACTCGAAACCTTAAGAAGCCTCGCAAAGACGGTAAGAATCTTGCACCTTCGATGCCTGTCATAAACGGCGGGAAAGCCTTTCCGGTCAAAGAAAGCCCCGCGAAGCACGGCTCGCCGTCGATAGAGAAGACCCCGAAGACAAAGCGCCGTGAGCACAACGAACCTATGCGCACGACCAACTCGAACCACCAAAGAGAACCCAGCATCGCTGAAGAAAGCCCCAGTAAACCGCGTTCGTTGCCTTCAGAGCAGCGAGCCAGCACCATTCCGACCTCCAATAACATATTCCTATCCGCAACCAAAAGCGCGCCAAAGGATAGGTCCCCAAATAGGAAGGAAAACCCGAAAAAGAAACACCATGGAGATCAGGCCGTACCAACAACCGCCGAGGCAGGCAAGAACCAGCACCAAATAATCACCAATGGGGTGCCCAGCAGAGATTCAGCCTTCTCCGGTCCTCGATCAGATCATCAAAGGGACGCAACGGCAGGCGCTGAAAACTCTGACAAGGAGGTGCCCGTGAAAGACGCGAAGGACTCCAAGGCGGGCGGGATACAAGCTCCGTCTAGCAAGAAGAAGTCGAAGCATGAAGGTGAAACGGCCGAGGAGAAAGCGAAGCGCAGGGCAGAGAGGAAGAAGAGGAAAGAGCTGAAAGCTACGGGGATGCTGTGAAGGCACAAATGTCATCGGATGGAGAGAGGAAGGAGTAGGCATCACTGCTAAGGCTCACGCAAAGGGCCTTACGCAGGTGCTGTGGCTTCGGTGGGAGCATCTAGCTGTACATACGAGTATCTAGAGCTTGAGCTCGCAGCTGGAAGATATTTATCTTTATTTCGGCATTGCTCTTGGGTATCTGTCCCGTGTCCACTACACTTGCCTCCCTGAAACCTGGTATCGAAAAACGTCGCTGCTGATTGACGAAAGTACGCCAAATGCTTGGGTAATATCTATACATCATCGTCCTAATCGTGAATCATCCATGCACTGAACGCCAACGATATCCATATTCCTAATCCTAGAGATTCCCCGCCCAGCAAAACACTCTTCCCATTGTGCGGTTCTTCCACCTTTCACTCTGCCCCTACCGCTCTTCAATGCTGCCCCGAGTACTGCACACTCTTCTTATCCTCCTTAATCTGGCGATGCAACTCCGTATCCAGAAAGTTATAATACGGATCCGCCTTACAAAACGGGTCCTGCCTCAGTAGGATCTCCGCCGTCGGCCTCTCACTCGGATCGATGGTGAAGCAATTACTCATGAAGCCGATCGCCACAGGCGGAACATCATCCGGGATCGGCGGAGCCTGGTTCAGACTCCCAAGCTTGTAGATCGCGCCGACGGCTTCTTCCTTGCTCCATGGGCGCTTGCCGGCGAACATTTCCAGCACCACGCAGCCGAGGGACCAGATGTCGACTTTGGCGCTGTAGCCCTGGCCCTGGGAGCGGATGACTTCAGGGGCCATCCAGAAGACGGAGCCTTGCATGCTGTTGGTGACGTCGTTGCCGTAGATGTTGTCTGTCTTCTTGGAGATGCCGAAGTCGGAGATCTTGCACGTGCCGTCGGTGTCGAGGAGGATGTTGTCGGCTTTGAGGTCGCGGTGCAGGACGCCCTCGGTGTGGAGGTAGGCGAGGCCGGAGAGAGTTTGCCGCGTCATGGAGCTGACGAGCGATTCGTCGAACTTGCCGTGTTTGCGCAGGCAGGAGCCGATGCTTCCTCCGGGGATGTACTCTAGGAAAATGGAGATGGAGTATTCCTTGCGCTCGCAGCCGAGGTATTGCACGATGTTTGGATGCTCAAGATGTTGCATGGTATCAATTTCTTGGTCCAGGGCCGCAACCATCTCTTTTATCTTGTCTTTGTCCTGGCCAGCGATTTTGTGCTTGACTTCAACTTGCTTGACCGCCAGAAGATCTCCGGTTGTCAAGTTCATGCCAAGATATACCCTGCCATAGCTGCCTTTGCCGATGAGCTGGCCCCGTGCAATCTGGAATGAATTGGGGCCAACCGGCATGTCAGGAGGCACAGCCTCGATGAGACTCACACGATGGCTTCTCCCTGGCTTAATTTGTACGATGTTGGCCCCGAACATCTTTGTGCTCTTGCGCCGTACAATGTCGCCAGACCGAGCAGCCGAGGGCTGAGTGCTACGGCGTTTGGAGCCATCGTAAGCGTCCCGGGCCACATCCCGGATAGACTTCATTCGTCCTAAGCCTCCAGATTTCCGCATGCTTCTTTGAGCGACCGATTGTAAGGTGGGTGCTCTGCTCTTGAGAGTAGATTCCTCAGAACCCAGCGTTCCGGGCTCTTCGGCTATTGGTTCTTCTGCAATCGAGCTAGGCCTATCGTACAGCGACGACCTGATGAATCGTTGGACATGGGTTGCTGGGCCAGCAGTGGCAGAGACCATGGGGTTCTGATCTGGTCCCGGAGAATTGGGCGAAGGCACAAGATCCTCCAACACGGGTTGATCGAGGTCTAGATTCGGAAAGAAAGCATCGAGGTTGTTGAGCAAGTCTTCTGCCGGCGGACGGTTTGCCCACACATCATCTCTAGCAAACGACTGCCGCCGCATCAGCTTCGCCGCAGCATCCGGTGACTGTGTAGAGGTCGAGCCTGAGGCGGCAGAGTCGGGCTGCTGGCGATCTGTACTAGATCGCACCGAGTGGCCTTCCTCGTCCAGCGCGGCGGTATCTGCAGTAGAATTGCTGGCGGTAGTCTCCGGCTCTTGGAAAGTGACAGATCTGCCTTTCCGCTGACGATTGGAAGAGTCAGTGTTCAACGTCAGTGTAGGTCGCCTTTGCGCACTTGCATCGTCGTTTGATCCTACATTTTCTGCTGACAACTTGCCAGGTATCGTCTTACCAATGGGTACAGCGAAAAGACCGTCGTCCGAGTCATCATCTGAATCATGATCTTGCTGCGCTCTATTTGCAAACGTGATCTCACTTTCCTTGAAGGTAAAGGCTGGACCATAGGACCTCCGAGATGAGAGCACTGACGCTTTTCGTGAGGGTGGATGACCAGCCCCTGGGCTTAACTCTGGTGAAGGACCTTTACGAAGCTTTTCAACGGAGGGATTTTTGGCCGTGTCAATGGAAAGATTAGGTTTTTGATCATCAGTCTGTTCGGACAAGCCTTCTTCGTAGTGGGGTATTTTGAAGAGCATATCATTTTTTCCGTAGGTGAAGCCGGGACTTCGAGGAGACCCCCCTGGGCTGTTTCTTCTTGATCCAAAGTCTACTGACTGCAAAGCACGCGTAGCCTTTCCATCTGGATCGACGCCGGCGGATGACCCTTTGGCACCTACTGAAGAGACAGAGCCAGCCATTGCGCCGGCATTGGCTAGAGCCTGACCAACCCCCGCGCTCACTGACGGAGTAGCAGCTACAGCTTTTCGCCGCCCACGCTCCACTAGTTCCTCGGGTATTGGGTCGCCCAAAGATCGTCGCTTCTCAGCTGCCTGGCTGGCGGCGGACTGGCGAGCCCTCTCGCCCGCCTTTCTTGTCAAGGAATTGGCTTTGATCAATGTATTAGATTCCGGCGGGACAGGCGGTGGCTTTCTCATGGGAACCAACGTCGGCTCAAACTTCTTGTCCTCATATGGGGATACCCTTGGAGCATCGAAATCGATGACGCCATCGCGTTTAATGCTCCAATGTCCAGAGTCGGCAGGAGAGGAGTCCTTTTTCAGCTTCGCTTGCCGCTCTTGTAGGTACGCTTTTTGCTTCTTCTCGGTCTCACGCCTATGTTCAGCTGTAGCAATCTCGAGCCATGCGGCATCAGAAAGTATTCCAGTCTCATGAGCGGCCTTTAGGACGTTAAAACGTTCCCTTGCAGAGTCATCCATAGGGGGTTCTGCAATGATCGTTGTGTCTTCAGAGTCCGGTAATGAGGGTTGAGGCCCATCGGGAGCAGGATTACTGTTGGCTTTGAGAGTCGACTGCCTATAATTCATTGGTGGTGTTTTTGAGCGCCTACGGTCCCCAGAGCTGCGCATTTGACGATCATCATCCGCTGACTTTCTAGACAAGAGGCCGTTGACAGGTGGTGAATGCAATTTCGGAGAAAGACCGATGCCCAGCCCAGCGGACAATGGAGGAGGATACAATCCAGCCGAGGTGGCATTCCGCCGAACATATAGCTTGAGACTCCCACTGGAGTCAGCTCTGGTGTTCTTTGCTAGCACGAGCGTTGCGTCTGACAGTGGCTCGTCGTGCTCTATCTGCCCAGCTTCTGTAAGAAATATCTGAGTCATGTCTGCGTCAAGAATGTGTATAGCCTTGCAAACGATCTCCCGAATCGCATCCGCTGACTCTGCGTCTGTGATATCGACCAAACGATAGTTGTACTGATCCGGCGTCACAAAAATATACTTTCGGGGTTGGGTTGCTCTGTGCAGTGATCTATCTCGCAGCTGCCTATCCTGCTCGGACATCGTCGATGCTGATGATGGTCTTTCAAGCGAAGTGCTACTATTGTTCGCACCAGAGCGTGCGAACGGCAAGGTGGGCGGTATATGACGGTAATTCTGAGGACTTGTGGGCGATTCCAAAGCTTGGTCCTCTGGCGAAGGATGTGCAGAGTCGTCCTTCCTCCGCTTACGGAATATGTCTAGGAAGCTTTTACTGGTCTCCTTCGCGCTCGTTGGAGCATCGTGACTGGCCGTTCTTCCCAGAACTTCAAGGGCCGGAGGGCGATGTCCATCGTAACCATTTCTTCGCGAGACTAGATTGGCACCCTGAGCCGAACCCATCGAGTCTGTACTGTTGGTTTTGCGATGACCGAACCGGCTGTTTGAAGGAGCGGACAAGGTTCCGCTGCCAGTAGACGAAGACAAAACAGCATGTTGAGCGGACGGGCTTCCACTTTGAGGGCTAGCATCATAGCCAGTACGTGCCCCTTCTCCAAGAAGACTAGGGCCTGTAGCGGCGCCTGTCTCGCTTGAGACACTGGGACTGTGGCGCTTAGCGGCGGCATCATTGATTCCGTGGAGAATGCTGCGAGTTATTCCTGAACGTGCTGCTATCGACAGTCCCATGTCAGCTACATTAAGTTCGCTCGCAAAGGTACCGGTATGAGCATAGACCGATGGTGCTGTACTGCTCCGGCTATTCGACTTCATTCGTAGATTCACGCCAGTGGCGGGCGATCGAAAAGGCAGAGGTCGTCCCGGGCTGTCGTCTCCTCCACCGGCAGTACTGGGTGCGGCTGAGAAGCCATCCTGACCTCCAAGGTTGGGAGAACTCTCAACGCCGCCATCGGTCGATGCGCTCGGCAAGATCTGTGTGCTTTCACGTCGTGCATGAGGGGTTTTAGGGGGACCATCGCTCCCATCGATGATCCTGCGAATCGCTTTCCTCATCCGCTTTCCTTCGTCACGTTCACGAGCCTGGTCCCACCCAGTCCCACTTTTACTACATTCTCGAGCCAATCTCGGATAAACCATCTGGTGCATCATTCCGAAATTTCCTCTCCCACCCGTACCGCGACCTAGCTCCAAGAAGTTGTCGCCTTGGATATCCAATGATTTAAACGCCTCTTGCCAGTCGTTAGAAAACCCATTCGCAGCAAGCCAAATCAGCACCCGCTCTATGGGCCATTGCAATGCCGGATCTATTGGTGAGGCTAAATTCGAGGAATTGTTGCTTGTTGTATACCTATGGCCACCGTAGAGAGTCGCATCTGGACGGGAAGAGGTGGATGTGCGAGTGTGGAGGTTCTGCTGTGGCGGTGCTGCTGGCGTCGCTGGCGTTACGAAGTCGGTGGTTTCTCGATTGTAGCTAGGGAATTGCTGTCGGGTAAGCGGCGTCTGGGGGATTGATTGGTTATAGAACTGAGTGTAGCTAGGCAGTTCCTTACTCGGCGACGCAGCGGAGGAAGAGTCGTTGAAGTATCGTTGATTCGCTGGAGGTCGTGGCAACATCTCGGAGCCGTTATAGAAATCTGTACTATCATTCCAATTGGAATTTGAGTGAAGCGCGGGTATACCTACCCCTGGGCCGAAAGAGTCACCCTCAGGTATGTATGTTGCTGAAGTCAAGGCCCGAACCTCATTCTGATGATTTTGAGCAGGAATTGCTAGGGGAGCCGGAGGACGATTCTGATATCCAGAATTGGGATTGTATGAGTTAGATTGAACACTGTTCTGTGACGAAGTTGCAGGAGGAGGTGGAGGAGGTGGTGGCAGATAGGCTTGCTGCCTTGCCCAAGTTGACTGACCGTAGCCAGAGGACAAGCCTTGAGATGCACTAGGTGGTGGGCCTGGTGGAGGAGGTAGAATCATGCCGTGGGGCATAGTCATAGCCGGTGGGCGAGGTGGGGGAGGAGGTAGTGGAATCATGTGACTCTGTGGTTGAGACGCGGATAGGGTCTGCGGGGGAGGTCCGGGAATGTATGGTGTCCGTGAATCGTTCATCTGAGCAGCCGAAGCGTGTCTGTGACCTTGCTGATATGAGGCGTACCCCGACATCCCTCCTGCTGCACGATACGGCGCTCTGTAACTTCCCTGCGTACCGCCAATCTGATCTGCGGCTGTACTAGCTCTTGGCCGTTGTGCTCCATTCGTAGGCAACTGTGCCCCTCCAGCTGATATCGAGGGGTACGGCGACCCAGTGCCCTGCGATGGTATTGCCAACGATGACTGAGAGCTGCTCACGCCATATGTGGGTACATCATTCAAGACTAGGTCCTCAGGAAATATGGGACCAGATGGGTGCTGTTGATAGCTGGATGGTGATGGCGTGGAAGTCTGCCTCTGATTCAGCTCTGAGTTGTTCGAGCGTGCCGAAGATGATCTTTGGCGCGATGTCATTGTCACAGTCGAGGCGACAAAATCGACCCAATTCAAGGGCTGGATTTCGATAGCGGCTGGAAGTACATATTCGTTTGGGTGGATTCCATATCAAGTGCTGCTGACGCTGTGTAATAGAAACTCCTATTATACTTTGGCACGCACTAAAATTGCTGCTTCCTGCATGTTTTCCGTATCATCGAGTAGGTATAAAGACCCGCCGTACAAAAGTCTAAAAAGGCCATGGAGTGGTATCCAGCCGACTGCGACGATAGAGTCTTACGGACCGGTGTCCACAAGTAGAGACGCAGAGCTCCTCGAGCGAGACTCGAATTTGCTTCAGGCAATCGCTGGCTCTTTGCATAGGTCGGGATTTTGCCAGAAAGTGAGGCGCAAGATTGGCCGCGACAGGAATCAGTTGTCTGTCAGTCGAGACCCGCCCGCACTCATACAGAAGTATAGATCCTCAAGCCGAGGACCTAGTTCCGCACGTTGTTCTTGGTCTCCATGCGAATGTCCTCTCGAGAATGGTAGAGGCAGATGGGGTAGAGAGGGAGAAGTTGTAGAATTCGGAATATGGAGGTTTGCTTTGATGGCCTCGGGAGTCTAGTCCCTTCCAGTACCAGTCACGTGCCATTATACGAAGGCTTGGCATCTGGATTCCTACTGTAACTACTCTTAAATTTGATCGCCTAATCGTACAGAAACCGTTAATCAGTGAAGAGCAGATAGTCTTAGTCCAAATCAAGTACATTGGAAGACACTGACAACCCGCGGCTGTGGGTCTCGTTGGCTCCACGGGAGGACCTCTGAACAACGGAGAACAGTACAACGATCCCATTGCGTACGGCTCGGTAACACCCAAAAAGAGGCTACTTGTTGCAGAATATAGTAAAGTCAAAGGTATCATGCAAAGAACTTTCATCGCCAACAATGGGGTCTGTATGCCGCTGGCAAGAAGCTGTCTAAACAACCACTGGAATACTCGAATCCTGGAATGCCTTCGGTTTGATCGATGAGTAAATACTCTTGGCTGAGCTAATAAGCCATCAGGTAGTACTAGTGTATATGCCAGATCACCCAAAGCAAAAAGAACCTCGAAGAAGAAAAGATCGGAATAGTCGACGTGATGACACGATATCCCATCCCGCTTCTGGACTGAAATCCTGCAACACACCAAGGCATAAGCATTTGGCGGTTCGAAGCTTGAATATAGGGATACTTAGAACTTTGAGTTACAGCCGCATATTGTATGCAGGGTAACTTTCTATGTCCGAGAATGTGCAAGTGCTCCGAGAAAGGTGTCCGAACCAATATATACGCCGAAGTGAACTAATGCCTCTCAAAGGCTTATCTTTGCCGTTCCCGCTCTCTGTCCGGACAATTCAGTTGTTCAATGAAGAAAGCTCCATCAACGCTGTCGTCAGTGTCTTCCGAGCATCCAGTTCTTCTACATCGTTCGATGTTCGGTAATGGTTCGTTACGATCATCAAAATAGCCTCGTAGCAGACGTATCTGCAGTCATCAGCTAATGCACATTCAAGCATTGGAGTCTTCACAAATATGCTCACAATAATTTCCTTGGACCACTCTCCCCATCACTGTCTGCCATCGCGGAATCGCCCCACATAGCTCTGCCGAAGTCTGTAAGGCCAGTAACCTCGTTGGTCCTCCGATCAATCAGTACGTTCCGTGGTAGTCCAAGCCCAACTATGAACAGTCTGCCCTCTTTGATGTCATTCAATCTAGGGCCGAAGCGGACAGCCTCCTCCCGGATCTGGCTGTATGGTAGATTTACGAGCTTGTCCTCACCATCCATCAAGGCTGACTCCAGCAAAGCTAGAAAAGCCTCGCGCCACGTCTTGTAGCCCTTTTTCAAAGTTACCGGTCCGAAATTCGATGAGGTGTGTTGGCTGATTATCGAAGCTAGGGACTTGAGTTGCCGCTCGATGCTGGAGCGCTCTGAATGTGTCAAGTATTGACGGACATTCAAATACGGAATGCCCGGCAAGTGAGTAGTCAGCAGGAAGGGAGATCCAAGATGGGCACTGCTGGAATCGTATCTCAGAACACGAGGTATTGGGAGCCTGCTTTTGGCGAGGAGCGAGAACGTGAAAGCTTCTGTGTGAAGGCAATGGCGCTCATGCCGGAGGAGCGCGATGCTGGCTGGGGGACTTGTTTTGAGCATAAGCCGAGACCCGTTGGAGATGTGGACGACTTTCATGCCGTGTCGATGACCTTGGGTTTCATCCATCTGGTAACTCAGAGTGTCTGCACTAGGTTGTACACTTTGTACAATGTCCTGCAATGCATCGGAAGCTGAAGCGGAAAGGTACGAATGAGGAGTAGAGACTAGACATGATTCTCGCGCTGAATGGGGAGAAAGGACATCTAATGCCATGAATGCTTTGCACCAAGTCGAGCCCTCCTGGAATTTTGCAGTGAAGCTTCGTACCTCAATCAGGCAGCTGGATGTCGAACGGAAGAAATCAAGTAATAGAACCGAAGAGTGTTATGGGATCCGAACTTGTGTCACGCGACATTCAGCCATGCTGACAGAGCCTCCCAAAGGATTTCATAGAGAAAACATAGACTATTAGGCGAAGACACCGCCACTGAGGAAGCTTTGACAGGTTGGATATAAACGGGGCCAATGGAGATTTGATGTAGCCGAGAGCATCTTCCATTTCCTACACAGACCCGCTTTCAGCGTTAGGCCTCCCGCCATGCTCGCTACCGTCTCTCAAGCACACAGGAGCAAGCGAAGCATATGCAAATGATGAACCATGTACAGAAACTGAGGGCGGCGTGACGTCTGAGGAAGCGTCGCTGCGTCAGCCGAGTGCTGGATGGGCTTGACGGCGGCTAAAGATGGCGCTCGTCAATGGTTGCCTTTTCAGGCCATGCACTCCGAATCCGCTGTGGTCTCATTCGCGTCATGGGTGCTGCTGAACCAACCATTGATTGTTTGGCATACGGAGTACGGAATTACCGCGCTCGCTACTTTTGATGCCTGGTAATGAACGGTAGATGCTCCTCCGAAGCGGTCAAGCTTGGAAAATGATGGGAATGGCGTTGATTATTTGTCATTCGCACGAGGCCAGCACACGCGTTCGCTTGTCAGCAATCTATCAAGGTTTCAAGATGCGACCATGGCTCAATGAGGCGTCCGGCACCCGCCGTGCGCTCGCTATCTATGAGCTCTCGTTGGCTTCAAGTGCTACCACTTCACCGTTAAAGTAGTTTGTCGATTCGATTAATCGTCGGTGCCCCACAGCATTTACATTGTGCTTGCCGAAATGTTGTGGGGCACGGACGATTAGGACAGGTTGTCAAGGACGTCTCACAACGCTGCTTGACCCGCAAAGGTAGGTTTCAATGGCCCAGTTGCGCCCTTGGCTGCGGCTGCAGTTCGACGGCTATCACTGCAGAGTGAAGCCCCTCATAGATCATTGCTTCGGTCCTTCTGTTGGTTTCGGCGTCGGATCGTATATCTCTGCTAGGTTAAACCGCTTCAATTTCTCAAAATCACTGCCAACGACGCTCATACCCAAAACGTTCTAGTGGAACATCAGTTCAATGCAAGCAGAACGGAAATAATTGCTTCATACCCTGTAGATGTCAACAAGAATCAAGAGATCGTAATTCTTCAAATCTACTTTGTGTTGGGACCCGACAGCTGTAGCCACCTGCTTGATGACATCGTCTCTCTTCATCATATTGTTGTTTCTTATCGTGGTCCGGATAGCAAACTACCGCAACCCAAGCAACGTCAGCGAATCGGCAGCTTGCTTTGGCGAGGAGGATCATCGCAGGAGGTTCCTCCGGCCACATTCACGATCCAGATCCAAGTCCCTGGACGTAGTATCAAAATTCATCAGAGCTCTAGCCCATGACGAAGAACGCTAGTGGCTGTGAACGTTCCCAAGCCTTCACAGAACCTATGGCTGTGACTTCCAAGCGAGCGCGTTAGGAGTCGAATGCATACCTTTTTCGCTGTCACACCCTCGGCATGAAAATGGGGCTCAAGCACTGCTTTGGAAACTTCCTCGAGCCCTTTCTCATTTGCTTTCCCCATTCGCGTCATAGGTGTTAATCGCTTGATCCATCGTGACTTCTTGCTGCTGTTTGAATTCATGGCGTCCGAGCAAATTTTGTGAATGAAAGACACGGGCTCAACCGGCTGCCGGGTCTTAATAAACAGAACTTCCTGAAATCAATCACTGCTCCATACAATGTAATTGTGTTCATACCGCATTGGATGTCGACCTTGACAGGCACGAACAAGGCGTCTTTCCTTGCCTGTTTGATTCCAGTGACCTCTTGGCTGACTTCTTTCTCGATGTCGACTTCATCACTAGGGTCGTCCTCCTCAGGGTCTCCTGTCTCGCCATCGCCTGTTTGGTCATTGTAGAGTCTATTTGCATACTATACCAAGACAAGGCTTAAATATCAATATGTCCTCAAACAAGCTGATGATCAGATTGATGAGAGCGACCGACCTCATTGCAAATGTCCCTGGCTTCCGCGGTGCATTTTCCTTCTTTGTACATATCGCAGGTGATCCAAATGCCTGCATCACCGGGATTGATCATTGTTAATGCTGTATCCGCCGTAGTCTGACCCTTCTTAGGTACTTTCCATTGCTTCAAGTCAGATTGAGTGTTAGCATGTTAGGATACTTCTCCAATGCATCAAAATCATGATGTATTGCAATGCTAGATGGTCCATAGTAGCAAAGCATTCTCACCTTGGACTTTTTCTTTGCACCTCCATTAGAGCCATCATCGGCTTTGCGCTTCCGACTATCTTCCATGATTGGGTCCAGAAATTATTCAATGAACAGTCCTGGAAATACAGAATAAAAAAAAATTGGCTATGGCTGAATATATTTTGGCAATAGCAAGTCAAAGCTTCGGGAAGCAATGGAAATCAAAGTGCTCCACCAACACTTCTAAAGTACTAAGGTAGTACTGAACAGCGTGTCGCGGGTTACGATAGGGTTACGCTGTCAATCTCAAGCCTCGATTGCCCCTTTCCCTCGTAAGTTTTCCCAAGATTGCCAGTAACAATTTCTCAAGCACCTCATGTATCACGTCCATAAAAAACATATGTAGTCCTTACCTCTTCCGCCAGAACGCTCTGCACCGGCTTCACAATGCAGATCAAGCCTTTAGCACCGGCAACAGACAAAATCTGTTTAGCAGCGGTCTTGCAACAGCTGGCTAAACCTCACAGTCATTGACTTTCAATTTGGGGACTATTAGTCCGTAAACAAATTCTAAATGTTGTTCCCTCCCTCGAACCACGTTCATTGCATTGCATTATTCCTGGCCGAGGCTTCCGCGGTCAACTTGAGTGCTTTCGGGGCATCAGTCTTGGGCATGTACAACTCAACGAACTGCTTCCGTTAGCTTCGTGAAGCCTAGAAAGACAGGCAAGGACATTGTACCTGCAGATAGGGTGCGGCACAGAATGCCTTGTCATTAAAGAGATTCTCCGCTTCTTGCTTGGTTTTGACTTGGAAAGTCTTCGATCTCTTGGGATCTGCGCCGAAGACTCCTACAAGGTCCTTGAATCTCCATTGACCGATGTCGTTATAGGCCGCGTCCATTCCATGGATATACCGCTCGATTGTGTACCCTTCGTTACAAATCACGAAGCTGCCAGAGTAAGTCTAATCGCCTTGCTGGATCAATCGTAACGGCAGCTTACATGATAGGTTTCAAGTTCTGTCGAATCATCGTGCTGACCTCTTGGGCAGTCAACTCGAACGAGCCGTCACCAACAAAGAGGATTGTGCGCCTATTACCCATCTCTTTCGCAGCTAAAGCAGCACCCTGACACGCCCCAACGGAATAGCCAATCGAGCCCCAGAGAACCTGCGATAGAGCGGTAACCCCTTTCGGAAATTTGGTCTCCCAGATCCCGAAATTGGCAGTCCCGGTCTCAGTGATCACGATATCGTCAGGCTGCAACCATTGACCAACTCGTGGCCAGAGCCAGTCGTGGGTTATGACCTGACCATCGGACAAGTCCTGATCCTTCTGTGCGATGTCATTCGTAGGCGTAGGTCCAGGCTCGACGCTGAGTTTCCCCATTCGGTCGATCACCTTTCTAAGCACACCCTGCATCCTGACCCCTGGGTATTCGGAGTAACGTACCCTCACATAATTGCTGTGGAAGTCGATTGTCGACAGTTGACTTACTTTATAGGTAAATCCTGCAGTGTTAAAGTCGGATTTGATCGCGCCAATGCTAAGTACAAGATCAGAGGATTCTACTCGCTCACGAACTCCAGCGTTACTGCCATCACCTATGAACAAGTCTTAGCATTAATTGGATTGCTTCTGGAATACAATCTTACCGGCATAGACGCCGCCATAGTTTCCCAGTGTCTCATCAACTGCACCTTTGCCCATAGGGGCAACAAAGGTCGGCAGGTTTGATTTCACGATGAGCTCATGGGTTTCTTGGAGCACCCTATGCCGCTGAGCACAGGCATCCACCAATATTACTGGGTTCTTAGCGGCATGAATGGATTTCAATATGACGTCTACCACGTAATTTTCCGCTTCCTGGTCATTCGGCGGAGACGAAAGATCGATTGGCGTTTTGAGCCTATCCCCTTCTATCTTCTTCTGGACCATGTCTGTAGGCAGACATATGTAGACCGGCCGCGACTGTACCCAACATTCTCGGATGGCATGGTCTAAATGTCTTCGATGTCAGTATTCCCTCTTGAAGCTAGCAGATGGAGCAATAAGGCATGTCTTCCGAGCAAAGGCTCGCTAGACATGTCTTAAAGCTCTTGAAACGCTCGAAAGGGGGTGAAGGATGCTCGGAAAGGATAACCTACCGATAAGAGTGGCGGCATCGTAAGGGTCGTTCAGTTTGGCTACCGCGCATGAAATATTCTTGCTCATCTCCGCGAAGACGTCAAAATTACCGTTGCCTAGAGTGTGATGGAGCAGCATGCCATCGCGTTGCGAGCGCGTAGACGGTGTGCCAACAATATGAACGACAGGAACATACTCCGAGTATGCTCCTGCTATGGCGTTGATCGCGGAGAGTTCTCCAACTCCAAAAGTTGTAAGGATTGCAGATATGCCTTTGATTCGGGCATAACCATCCGCCGCATAGCCTCGTACATCATCAGCCTGGTTCCTCTATGTGCCAGATCAACGAGCGTACCTGCATTGAGCTCATTGACGTTGCCAACCCACTGCAGGCCGGCTTTGGGGAGGTAGTCAAGTGCTACCTAGAAGACATAAGTTTTCGGGCGGACGCTCATGTTGAGAGGAGATACCAGATTGTAATCACCCGGTACGCCATGCTGTAGAATCAAGAGTTAGCTTAGGTCCTCGAACGTAGTGTATGTACACTTACCACACCCCGTACACCCACCTCATGGAGCCTGCGGAAGAGAAACTCGGCAACATCGATGGGGCTCTTCAATTCCTTTGTCAGTATATCAGATGCCATTGATACACCAAACTGAAAAGAGCAATGTCATGTCATATCAGCCGTGGGTCTTCACTGATCAGGTAGATGTATGCAGCAGTGGAATACTTTGCAGTTTATGACGTACATAGAACGGGATTGATCCCGCGGACTTCAGCCCTAGCCGAAGATCCACGGCTTTGAGGAGCTACCGTACTTTAGCCTCGTCTTGACTTCGTTTGATAATCCTTAAATAGTCAGCACGATGGAAAGGCCACTCCAATAATTCAGCCCGGTTGCATCGATGCCCTTCGCTGAGGACGCCTTCAGTCATGACGCAATTTCTTCGCGGCAAGCAAGCAGGCATTCAAAGGGACTTCTCGGATGGCCTGGACCCGCAATTATTTGCTGTTGACCTTGTACATAGACATCGTTCTGCGAGAAACCAAGGTCTAGAGACAAGGAAGCTGACCTTAATCCCAGGTAGCTCGCTACGGCATCAACTCCCAAATCAGTGCGCTCGCATACGATCCTGTTCAGTCCCTTCTTGCTGTTGGCACTAGTGATGCGCAACATGGCAGTGGCCAAATCTACATATTCGGACAGACGCGAGTATGTGTTACGTTGTCGCTCCCAAGGAAAGGGTCGGTCAAGAAGTTGGAATTTTGCGCCGACAAGATACTCAGCATTGATACTAAGAATGAGTTGAGCATTTATTCGCTAGCTTCGACCCGGATAATAACCTCGTACTCGCCTCCCAGCCATATAACCACTTTCTTGACAGATCCTACGCTTGACTATGTGTTGCTGGGGCTTCAAAATGGTGTGTGATGTCACTACCGTTTTATAAAAATCAGTAGATGGCTGAGGCTTGCTCAAGGCGACGTTGTATCCTACGACATGGATAGACACAGCGTTGCGCCTTTCCGAATCAGTAACCCTTGGAGAGAGCAAAATCCTCGCGCTCGGATGATGCCCGTTGTTTCCCTTGCGTTCCATCCTCGGGATATTGGTTCGCTGTTGATTGGGTATTCAGAAGGAGCAGTCATCTTCTCGTTTCAACAAGATAAGCCCACGAAATATTTCCGCTATGAGGTACCCGCAGGAGCACCTGGCGGTGATGCAGATCCAGCATCTGCCAGCAGAGCCCGTGTTACTCCCCTTACCCAGGCTGTTTGGCATCCAACGGGCACATTCATCCTCACTGCTCATGAAGATTCGAGCTTGGTAGTTTGGGACACGAAGGATGGGAGAAAGCTACTGGCTCGGACTTTGCAAGCTACTGGAGTGGACATGGTGGGCAATGCCGCAGGTCTACATTCTAGGTCACCCACTTTTGCTGTAAAGGAACCAATATTCCGTATTGCTTGGTGCTCAAAGGAGAATCCGGATGATACTGGCCTTCTTATAGCCGGAGGAGCGCCTACGAATATCCCCGATAAGGGTCTGACGTTCTTCGACCTTGGGCCGACCCCAAACTATGCCACCTCTTCATGGCAGGTCCTTGCAGATCACTTCGAAAAGCCCAAAAAGCAGTCTACGCTTCTGACACCCCCGTTCGCTGAGGTCGTCGATTTTTGTCTCATCCCTCGCAAGTCTCCTTACTTCGCTGGAGCCCAGGATCCCATCGCCGTAATTGCTCTCCTTGCCTCTGGGGCCATCGTAACTCTTAGCTTTCCTTCGGGTCATCCTATTACTCCTACAAACCAACTTCATGTCTCCTTAAGCTATGTACATCCTTTCGCAAATCGGATAAGTATGACCTATATAGATCGAACGCAATGGCTGGGTATGACCGAGAACCGCACTCAAGGCCCGTTAATCCTCAGGGGGTAGGTCATGTTTCCGTGCATATTAAACCCCGTTCGAGTGTGTCAAGAGCCCAGAGAAAGACATGTCTAAGCAGCATCCACTCCAAACACAAGCCTCATTGGTCGATTCAATGACTCAAAGGCGGATTGCTGACTCCGAAAACTCATAGTGAGGTCCAGCCTAAACACTCGCAGTCTGGCTTTGCGAACCGAAATGTACTCCAGACCGCACACGCGGACGGGATCATTCGTATCTGGGACGCCGGCCACGGTGATGAGATCGAAAACCGCGCCACGTTGCAGGTTGATATTGCTCGAGCAGTTGGCCGGTCTGTCGACGTAGCTATTGCGCAAATGTCGATGTCTGGCGCGACTGGAGAATTGGCCGTTGGGTTGCAAACCGGCGAGGTCATTGTTTTCCGATGGGGCCGTAACCAGTACTTTGGTCGTGACTTGCCGCTCGAAGGAGCCCAAGCCTTCGGACTAGAAGCAGTCAAGGATCGAGCGGAGCCTGGACTCAAGGAAGGCTTGTTGCCTCTTTCACAACTGGCCGAGCAGCACGGACGTGTGACTGCTTTGAAGACTAGCGATATCGGATTCATTGCTGCTGGCTTCGAAGGAGGTAGCATAGCTGTGATTGATCTGAGAGGGCCAGCAGTCATCTATAATGAAGGGTTAAGCGGTCTCACTGCAAATCAGGGAAAAAGACCGAGCTTTCGCAAAAGTAACAGCCAAGCACCAGATGCAGCTGAATGGCCGACGTGCCTAGAATTTGGTGTCATGTCGCTTGATGGTGAAGGTAAGCCTTTCAATCCCGTCCTATGCGCTGGCAGAATACGGTGCACTATTCCTTGGCGTTTTGGTATTAAAGCGTGTTGACGAGATGACGATTGGCTGTTCAACAAAAGCGTAGAAGCATCTCCTCGACTCGGTGCTTGGGCCCATGAGGAGGGTCGAACGATGAGCAGGAGTTTTACGTTGATTCGAAGAACCTCTGAACGGTGCACCATGCCAGCGCATGAGGGAATGTTGGTTCCCCCCATCGCTAATTCTAGTTGATAGATTATTCTAGCATTTGCCTCTTCGTTGGCACAAGTCTCGGGCGGCTTGTGACTTTCAAAATTCTTCCAGAATCGACAGGAGCCTACACCCTCAAGGTTGCTGGTACTTCTTCGCTTGATGATAGAATTATCTCAATATCGCCTATCAGCGCGGACACTGGAGCCCCTGCAGATGCCAATCAATCAATCGTGGCTCAACTACGGACTGGCGCAAAGGTCAATGGCACACTATTAGTAGTCACTAGCAATGGCGCTCGGATATTCAAGCCGGCAGCAGCAAAGGGCGCTCACAAGTCCTGGGACAACTACATCTGCTACAGTGCAGCTACGGTGCGGTTTGGGGCCCACGGCTGTGTCATGGTAGGCCTCTTTGGCGATGGCTGTGCTAAAGCCTTCTCCATTCCTGGATTGAAAGAGGTTGTCTCTAGAAATGTTATGGGCACCCTAGATGTCAGAAGGTTCTCTGAGGCGATTATCACACCCACTGGCGAGGTCATTGGCTGGACTGGACCTTCTGAGATTGCCCTTCTCAATGTCTGGGGAAAGGGCGAAGACCTCACACGGTCGCTGGACAGGATCTTCAATCAGGAAGCCCTTATACCGCCAAGACCAACCATCTCGAATATGCAGTGGCTGTCAGGGACTTCTTATGTGACGCCCGCAGACATGGACAAACTTATTGGCGGCGCTGATCGCCCGCCGTCTCAGCGTATGATTGAGCAGATGAAGGCTGACGAGAGAGCCCAACGCGTAAGCGGCCGCCAAGCCTCCTCCTCTTCGCCATCGTCAAGCGCTCCGGCACGCAAGGAGGAAGGTTACTGGGCCTACATGCAGAGACAAGTACAAGAGCGGACGGAGAACCTTGGTTTGACAGGGGAATCTATGAGTAAACTTGAAGATAACAGCACGGGACTGGCAGAGGACGTCAGCAAGTTTGTCAGTCAGCAAAAGAAGAAGGCGGTCATGGGTGTTATTGGGAGTAAACTTGGATTTTGAGATACCATGGGAATCCAAAAGCGATGCAGTGTGATGGAAGAAGGGAACACAGTCAGGTTATGCAACGTCAGCGGCATCCCTCGAGTCTTGACGAACAGTCAGTGTTCCGCCAGCTTCTCTTCTACCGGCGCGTCACTTACCGCTAGCCTTTACTGGGGAAGGAGCTATTTGCCTTTGTCACATCAGACAATGGTTTGTACCTTCATACTGAATCATCTTCAGGCTTTGTGAACAAAGCCATTCCTTATTACTCTTCTCTTATTCAGTCCTCTAAAAGGTCCTTGTCTCCTTTCCTAGATACATCCTAGCCAACCATATGACACTTGGAGCATTTCAAGGCCCACCATCAGCACCGAATCCAGGGAATTCCATATCGCAGAGAAGCAAGCCAGTCTTACCTTCTTCCAACGACATCACACTCAGCCGTCAAACCCACAAACCGCAAAGCCACCACTCCAACAACCGCCAACAACCACCAACCCGAAAATGCCCCTCCCAACATTCACCTGCCCCCACCGCCCCTCCCGCGCCTGCCCTCTCCCCCTCCACACTCCCTATCCCCCACCCCCTTCCTTTTCCCACCCCTGTCGCTCCTGCTCCCACACGCTGTGCCTCTCCGCCGCCAACGACGTGAAGGCGCAATACGACCCCATCATCGCAGATCTGGATTGGCGCATCAAGGAAGCAGAGCGCAGGCTGTTTGAGAAGTGGGATGATTTCATGGGGGATAGGTGGAAGGCGGCGTTGGAGAGGATGGACGGGTTGAGGAAGGAGCAAAGGGAAGTGTTGAATGAAGTATGGGGGGTTTTCGAGGATCGATGGGGGCTGGGCAGGGGGAATGGGGTTAGGTGGAGGGATGAGGATCAAGTATAGGGGAGAGGGACGGAGGGGGAGTACGTGTTGGGTACTGGTTGTATGCGGTGCAGGTTGTGAAGTGTGCATTGTTTGGGCCCTAAACAGGCGTTTTACTGTGCGTTTAGTACTCTGAGATATGCTTACAATTTTGTGTGGAAGGTACCAATCACGGGAGAGATAGCATGTCAAGTTATCATTGCATGCTGACCTCGTCACTATCTAAGATACTGCTGTTACTGGGAATATGAAATCATTAGCCAGCAGGGAGGGACGTAGCTCCTCAACGCCTGGGTAATCCTCATAAGCTGCAAACAATTAATGTGCTCTTTCCCCTAAGTTCAATGATATCGGACCTCTAATGCACCATAACCTCCCCTTGTGCCTTTTGATGCACAGGCTGCTCTTTGTGCCCATTAGCATGTGTAGTATTCTCATCGCCGTCACCCATCTCCATATCCTCGTCTGCCTCGCCTTCTCCTTCCTCAATCTCCTCCTCTTCGTCCTCACTCCCGCTGCTCTCCGCTTCGAGGTCCTCACTGCCGGCATTCGACTCTTCATCCTCGTCTTTCGTATCAGCAGTGGCAGATGGACCAGCTGTGTCTTCGGCGCCGTCCATTTCCTCATCTTCGCCTTCGACTTTCGCTAGCTCGGCCTTGAGGCCTTCTTCCAGTTCAACTTCTTCGGCACCGTACGCTGTGCCATCATCTGCGCCGACGTCGGCTTCTGGTTGCTCAGGTGGGAATTCGGCTGGTGCTGATTCTTCAGTGTCCCTAGATGATATCAGCATGCTCCTTTGAGAGGCATAGTAATAAGGCTTAAGCTATACCATTTTATGGCAAATCGCGTGACCCTAGGCTTTTCAGCCAGCACATTTCGCCTCACACGCTCGATAACGGGTTTCGCGGGCGGCTCCGCGTTCAGCTCTTCGGCGTCGTACTCATTGTTAACATAGTAGCCAACGCGGACGAATTCTCTATTATCGTAGCTGCATGTAAGGAGGATGACGGTAACACCGAGGATTTCGGAAGTAGGGATGCGCTTCAAATCGGGTGGGTCGGCCTCGAAGATAAATTTGTTCACACCTATAGGAATAGGGCCCACGAGGAGCGAGTCGAGCTCTTGATCGTGCTCGGATCTAGCTGTAAGTCAGCAGATCATGCTTGAAAAAGGGAATCTCTTGTGGCTTACGATGTGGCAGATCCGACGTAGGTGAGCTTCCATTCGAGGTCTGAATACTTCAATTAGCCTGTGAACCACTTGGCGCGCTCGCTGTGCTGCAACCTCTTGCCAAATTCTCCAAGCATTCAAACGTGATCTCAAATTGATAGGCATCGCCGAAGGCAGCTGGGTTGTTGAGAACCTTCACTCCTAGTAACGAGACGACAGACATGTTGGCTGCGAGTATAGGTGAAACGGGTTTCGAGCCTGTAAAGTCGGTGACGCAGAGTGGATTTGATGATGGCAATGAGGATCGAAGGTGTCAAAGTTTGCTTTATGGGATCGAAATTGATAAGTCGCGTGTTGGAGCGTCGCGTTTGGACCCTTGCACGTGTTTTGAGTAAAGTACCTGTGACGCTAACACTGGCGCCGCTTACGGCCTAGTGTCCTTTGCGGCTTGCAACCTCTTCAAAACACTGCATTTTCAAGGATCAACCACTCATACACCTGACCACCCGTCACCTTTCTGAAAAGTCTGGGCTACGACCGCATCCTCATCCACGATCAACTACGATTGCTTCTTGTGGCAAGTATCGTCCCCATCTCCCCACTCCTTACAGCTCTTGGACATTCTTGGAAGCTTTTAGGGGGTCAAAGAGCCGCCATGGCGGACGAGGCAGCAGAAGCAGCGTTCATCAACGCGATGCAGAATAACAACGATACAGCGGGAATGATGCAGGGAGTATCGGGTGCAGCTAGCCAGCAACAGACAGATCCTGCTTCTGATGATGAATATGAACCTGAACCTGCGCTAGCTGTGCAGCCAGACACTCTCGCTACTGATGCGCAAGATCTTTCCGTTCTCTCTCCTTCTACTGCCGTGAAGCATGATGAGCTACCTCCGACATCCTTACCCCAGAACACCGCTACTACCTACGCAACAACCGCACCCCAAGATGCCACCGACCTAGACGCCCAAAACCAGTCTCGATCAATGTCACGGGACTCGTCGCAATCTATCAAGATTGAAACCCCTATGTTATCTGGGCCTGGAGTTGAGAACTGGCCTGACGTCTCTGTGACGGCGGCGAACAATACAGTTGGCGATGCAGAAATGGCTATTGTAGCGAATGGTGATTCTCTTGACCACGCGTCTCATAATGCTCCAATCGTTCAAACTGATAGCGTTTCTGCTCCAAATGTATCGTTACTCAATGGCGTCCAACATCGTCCATCTCCCGAAGTTACTCAAAATGGCGTTGCATCTCCAAATGCTACTGTTTTTGCTTTCATGTCTGACCCTGCAGCTGTTGCTCCAAATAACTCTCTAGCTGTGTCCGAGAAAACGCAATCAAAATCTCAGGCAGATGTGCCTACGCCGACACAGCCAGCTATTTCTCCCACTGCAGCTTTGCCTAAAGCCCGCTTACCACATGATCGCATCGGCATATTGGAGGACAGAATCAAGGAGGATCCAAGGGGCGATCTGGATGCTTGGCTTTCACTCATCAGTGAGCATCGGAAACGGGGCAAGCTCGAGGACGCTCGCAACGCCTATGAGCGTCTGTTTACTGTATTCCCGTGGGCCGTAAGTCTTGTTTACCACTCTCATTCAGCTTATACTGACTCCGTGGACAACAGGCCGATCAATGGGTTGCATACGCACAGATGGAAAATGAGGCCCAAGAGCGAGCTCGCATGGAAGGAATATTTAGCCGGGCTTTGAATATGATGCCTAGCCTGCAGTTATGGACTATGTACGTCGAGCACATCCGCCGTACCCAGAATATCACGACCGACCGAACTGGCAATGCGCGACAAATAACGCACCAGGCCTTCCGTTTCGCTCTAGACCGCATCGGCATGGACAAAGACGCTGGCAGATTATGGCAGGATTACATCCAATTCGTCAAGTCATGGCCCGGTGTCCTTGGCGACAATAGCTGGCAAGCTCAGCAGAAAATGGACGAGCTGCGCAAGATCTATCGAGAGGCCATAGCTATCCCTACGCAATCACTCAATGTTTTATGGAAGGAATACGATCAATTTGAAACCGGACTGAACAAGATGACGGTAGGCTAGCTCAGTCCTATCAACTTAGACAAGTACCTCGTTTTCTGACCTACTGGATTAGGGCCGAAAGTTCTTGCAAGAGCAGTCACCTTCCTACATGACAGCACGTAGCTCCTACACAGCATTACAGAACATAACCCGAAATCTACGACGTAATACCATGCCTGTCCTGCCCCCGGCACTCGGCTTTGATGGTCACGATGATTATGTGGCCCAGCTGGAAATTTGGAAGAATTGGATCGCGTGGGAGAAAGATGACCCACTAGTGTTGAAGGATGAGGATCGAAAAGCCCATCAAGAACGCATTGTTTACGTGTACAAGCAAGCACTGATGGCTCTCCGATTCTGGCCCGAGATGTGGTTCGATGCCGCCGAATTTTGCTTCTCTGAGGGGCTCGACGAGGAGGGAAGTGACTTTCTGGTGCAAGGCATAGCCGCTAACCCCGAGAGCTGCTTGCTAGCTTTCAAGCAAGCGGACCGCATTGAACTCAAGACCGCTACTGAGGAGGGTGACGAGGCCGTGATTAGGCGTGGTGCAGCTGCTCGGGCGCCCTTCAACAAGCTGCTGGATGCCCTTTACGAACTAATCAGCAAGGCGAAGACTCGAGAGACACAGGAGATTGCCCGCATCGAAGCTGACTTCGCTCTTCAGAAGGAGCAGCAGTCAATCATCAGGGCCGAAGAAGAAGATGACGAGAACAATGACAATGACGCGCAATTGGCGGAGCTCGAAAAGCGTAAGGCAGCCAACGTTGAGGCAGTCCAGAGCAGCAGCGCCGCGCATGTTATGCTACTTAGAAGTACCTTGACTCACGCCTGGATTGCTTTGATGCGTTCCATGCGCCGCATCCAAGGCAAAGGCAAGGTCGGTGACCCAATCGGTGGATCTAGACAGATTTTTACAGATGCGAGGAAGCGAGGACGTGTTACTAGCGATGTCTATGTGGAGAGCGCGATGATCGAGTTCCATTGCTACGAGGCGGAAGCGGCGCGAAAAATCTTTGATCGTGGACTGAAGCTTTTCCCCGACGACGAGCTTTTCGCACTCGCTTACATTAGACATCTCATTGACATCAATGACCACACCAGTAAGGTGCCTCTTTCTCGGCTGACTTTGCATGGCTGACCGTCAGTAGATGCACGTGTTGTGTTCGAAACAGCGGTTAGCAAATTGGCTCAGAAACCGGAAACCTTGGGCAAGGCAAAGCCTCTTTATGCTTTCTTCCTCGACTTCGAGTCTCGCTATGGAGAGCTTACGCAAATCGTGAAGCTGGAAGCCCGCATGAGAGATCTCTTCCCAGAGGATCCTACACTTTCTAGCTTTTCTCGTCGGTTCATTTCGAAAGGGTTCGATGCAACAGCCATTCGACCTATAATATCACCTGCTACCCAAACTAGATCCAAACCTCTTCCAGTCCCTAACATAGAAGCTCCTACTCAACATCAGGACACACCACCCAAAGCTTTTGCGCCTATCGGAAACTCGCCTAAGCGTCCATTACCCCTGGATGACTCGGATACGGATGGCGGGCGTCCACGCAAAATTGTCCGCGGCGAGTCGCCATTGAAAGGCGCGGCAGGCCGTCGATTGGATCAGCAAAAACGAAACCGACAGAACGACACACCACAGTACGATGGTCCTTCAATACCTCCACCATCTCCACCTTCTCTTCCTCGGGATGTTCTTTTCTTTTTAAGCATCCTTCCGAAGGCGATTACATACCACGGTCCTAGATACGAACCGGCAGCTATGGTGAAGCTCTTACATGAATCTTACATCCCAGATCATGTGTCCAAATTACCGCCACGTCCTGGGACTCAAGGGCCACCGCAGCATATGCAATCCTTACACCACCCACCACCGCCTCCCCGACACATGGCACACGTGCAGCAAATCCAAAACACCCAATATATGCCGCCGATGCCGTCAATGCCGCCAGGGACGCCACAATATGGCCAATACAATGGTGGGTTCTCCGCATTTCCTTCTCCTTCTTCCCAAGCTGTTCCTCATCAGCGCGGTGGAGGAAGCTTTGAACCTCGGAATGGCTATGGAGAGGGCGGCTTGGTTTCCTCCAACCATGAGTCTCGCGGATTGCCGCAATATGGCTTATCCAGACCTTCCGTACCGCCCTTGCCAGCTCTCTACAACCCCTTTGCTGGCCCTGTATGGTGAGGGGAGGGCTTGTGCATGGATTACTCACCGCAACAAGGAATTGAGATTGCAGGACTCTTATATTTACAGCTGTGACAGATCTTTATCCATACGCTCGATGAGTACTCCTTAGCTGAACTCCACACTTGATGCTCAATTGGCCTTATGGCGCCGATCGCACCCTATGATATTCGTTTTGAGAACGGCTTGCAGCGTGGCAATTGGTTCTGGAATCAAAAGAACAGACCGAACAGGATGGCTGCACTGGATGTTTGGCGTTTGCCCAGGAAAGGACGATGCATGCTAATGTCCATTTGACGCATTTCTTGCTCGGTTGCGCCGAGTAAGCTCTTCCAATGGTATCGCGAGAGCAAGCAGCATTACTTTGTACATAGACTGCCCAACGACAAGGGTTTTGTAATATACCTTACAGTACTCGGCCTTGCTATGCTGTCTTTGATATTACGACCACGAAAAGCGCCCCACAGAACAAAGCAGCAACAGTACCACCGCATGTAGTTGCTTGTAGGTAGATTGCTGCTTTTCCATGCACCTCGACGCAAAGCGAGCATACCCAGGAACCTTTGGCAAGCATCAAGTGGATCGCACCCTCTGCACCTTTTCCAAAAGCTGCTTGATTGTGCATCGTAGACCGGTTTCACCCCGTAGACCAACCCAAAAGCAAACATCATTGGATGTGACGGCCCGTACCCGCAATTGCTTACCCGCTTCTAACCTCCTTTCGCATAGCTGCCGCTCTTAGTGTCGGAAGCATGCACGCCTTTTGATGTCGCTTCTGAATTCCATCCTCCTTCCATTTACAACAGCAAAGTCTGATAGAATCATCATCAACAACCATTGAACTCGACTTCGACATTTCGAAGTGATCGTTGATGTGGTGAAGCACTAACACAGGCAGTGAATTCGCAACACAGCAACGCTAGCGTGGTTGCCTGGCAGTGCCTGAGGGTACAAATACCCTTCCTCCCTCTCCTTCCTCCATCCTTCCTACATCTACATCCTCCACAATATCCTCGACATTCTTCACCTGAACTCAACTGTCTCCTACTTCAAAGCACCTGCAACTGGTCGATTGTCTCCTTATCGTTCACTTCACTCAATCGGCTGCTCTGCTAGCGATTGTCAACTTCTCAATCTTCACCGCAAGTTCCCCTTACTGCTCGCTCTGCGGCAAGCTCATCCTGCAAACTTCATCGCAAACTCACCGCAGTGACTGTTAGGAATCGGTCTCCTACATACCACCACCGAGTAAGTCACTCACTTCTATCACACGATCACTCTTTCTCCACATATCACTTCCAACACGCGGCCTTCCTTGATCACATCACCGCACTTCCCGCCACATAAACACAGTCCGCACCTCAAATCCCCTCCCACTGCACTCTCACTACAGCATTACTGCTCTCCATTGGCATTGCTGTCACTGCTTACTTCAGCAACCCAGTCCTATCACTACTTCATTGCACCCACCCTTGCATCATCGCGATAAACACATCCTGTCTCGGCATCACCAAGCACAAGTCCTTTCCACGCTGCTCTAAGTACTCACAAACCCCTCGCCCCTCCCCAGCCCAGTGACTCTCTCAAACCACCTGTGACATCACCGAAGACCGCTAGCTAATCGTGATTCTCACGCTGTTGTAGAGTCCAAAATGGCTGGCGCCGCGAAGAACCGTCAGAAGAAGGAACGCGACGCGGCTGCGGCCGAAAAGCGTGAGAAGAATCTTGCGTCCAATACTGCTCCTGTCCAGGAGCCTCCCAAGTTGCGTGGCGGATATGATGGGCCCGGTGACTCCTCCACTGGCGGCCCACCAAGCCGTGGACGTCCAGAATCTACTGCTCCTTCTGTAGGCCAGCCTGGTCGTGCTCCTCGTGGACCAAGCCAAGGTCCCAGCCATGGTCCTCCCTCGAGCACAGGCCGTGCATCAAGCCAAATCCGTGACTCCAGTCAGGTTCGCGGGACATCCTCTAGAATGTTGCCAGACCGAACTGGGGATCTCGACGCTCGACGCTATGCTGCCCGTTTCATTGATCTGCCGGCGAACGCATATACCATTGGAGGCCTTGGAGGTATTGGAAAAGTAAGTCTTAGCCTGTTGGATTCCGTGGTTGTTGTCGTACCGTATCCGCTCTTCCCTTGACATTCCCTCGAGTTCACCTTCGTCAAGTGTTCAACTATCCTCTCCGTCTCGTTCTCCCTGAGCCATCAATCACGGACTGTATCACTGTCATATCCTCGATTTCCTTCCCTTCGCCTTCCCCTACCGTCGATGAATTGTGAGCCTCTTCCTAGCTTTCCCTCAGATGTATTCACTGCAGGCTTGGCGGCGAAACTGCCTACTTAAGGCCCTCTTCCCACCTCCCACCTCCATCTCTCCTACATATCTCTGCACACCACCTCCAGCACTAATCCACATCATCCACTTGCATCATCATCCTAAAACATCTACTACATCTATCCTTACCTCTTAGCACTACTTGTTACCCACGGTCAGCAGCAGCACGTAAGCTATCTACCCCTAAGTCATATCTCTACACTTGAAGCATATCCCAGTCCGTCAATTTCACAGTATCAACCTTTTGAATACTGTTTTCCAGTTTTGGTTGGGCATTGCATTTTCTCCTTGTCCGATAACCAGTTGTGAGCTTTGCTCTATCAATCATGGCGCAAGACGCTGCTCACGATGAAGGTCTTCGCCTGCCCCCTACTACTTCTTCTTCGGGCACGCCGCTCACTGCTGAGATGGCTCGAGCGAACCAAGTTTTCATTGAGACATTTAATAATGACCCTCGGCTACAGGACTACAATGACTTTCAATGCATTCCGCGACCTGCATCCATCACCGCCGGTAAGCCGGCCCAGATCGCTCTCAATTCTCACAAGGTAAAGAGCTTCCCTACGAAAACTATCTACCAATATGATGTAAGTCTTGATCCATGTGCAACATGGAAGCCTCACTAAGACGTCTTCAGGTCATGGTCGGAACCGGCGTCGAGAAGCGCATAGTGGTCAAGAAGGCATGGGAATCGGATGCCGTCCAGCGAAAATTTCCTGCAGGGATAATCTTCGATGGTAACAAACTTGCTTGGTAAGCCGTTCATGTACGCATCACCAGTTACAAACCCTCTAAACCTCTACAGGCACCATGTGGACTTCACCGGACAACAGGGCGAGATTAGATTCGAGGCTGATCTGGATCACAAGGCCGGCCAGCCCGCTCCAGCGGCGCGTCAGGGCGATGCCAAGAATAGCAACAAGTTCCGTGTTGTCATCAAGAAGACCGCCGTCCTGCAACTCAGCGTTCTGCAATCGTATCTCAACGGTCAGACAAGCCTGAGCGAAAACGTCATCGATGCGATCACTTTCCTGGACCACCTCTTGCGTGAGACGCCGAGCCACAACCAAGAGATCATCCCTCTTCGGCGCTCATTCTTCGACCGGAGAACCAATCAACGCGCAGGATTAGGTTTCGGTGTAGAGGCCATGAAAGGCGTCTATCAATCTATTCGTGCGGCACATGGCGGGCAAATGGTTGTCAATGTCGATGTTTCCAACGCTGTGTTCTGGAACGAGAGTTCTATCATGAATCTCGCTAGAGAGGTGACCAAGGCCAACTCCATGCAAGATTTGGTTCAGAAGCTGCAGCCAGTCAAGCTCCGACATGATGCTGGTTTCCAACCCTCAAATGGGATGATCCAAGTTCGTAAGCTCAAGAAGAATGATTTCTATGTACGTCATAAGGAGCGCAACGAGTACGAATGTGAGTAATATTGCCTGATCTATCTCAATGATTACTGACAAGTACTAGCGAAGAAAGTATGGAAGGTGAAACAGATCTTAGATCAGAATGCGCGACAATTTACCTTCGCTATCAAGGACAAGGTGACGCGTGAAGATACCGGCGAGAAGATCTCCATTGAGGCATATTACATGAAGAGATATAATCTCCGTCTGGAACATCCGCTCCTCCCTCTTGTTGAGGCGACCAAGAAAGGAGTTGTCTTTCCGATGGAATTATGCTTTGTGCCAAAGGGTCAACGCTACCCTTACAAGCTCAATGAGGACCAGACGGCGTCGATGATCAAATTCGCCGTTGAGAGACCGGCAGGCCGTAAAGAGTCCATCGAAATGGGCCTCAAGATGCTGAACTGGGCCGGAGATAAGACACTGCACAACTATGGACTTGTTATTGATCGTGAGCCTATCAAGACGAATGCTCGAGTCCTTGATCCACCGACTCTTTTATTCGGTAGAGGAGTCAAAGTCGAACCTAAGTACTCTGGCAAGTGGGACTTGAGAAATAAGCAGTTTCTCCTTCCCAACAATGCGCCATTGGTGGCTTGGGGAGTCTGCATCTTTTCTGGACGAGGCTCCCCGGCAAAGCCGGTGGTCGAGACATTCATCAAAGCGTTCATCACTGCTTATAAAGGCCACGGTGGCAATGTTCAGAATCACAATCCCGTTATAATTCAAGCCAGCGAGATAGTCAAAGGCGTGGAGGACACCTACTTGGGAGCTGGAAACGCCGCAAAGATGCGACCACAGATGCTGGTCTTTATCTTGCCTGACAAGAACGCCGACTCGTATTGGCGTATCAAGAAGAGCGCGGACTGCCGCTATGGAATCATGTCCCAGTGCATGCAGGGAGCACACGTTTCGAAGAACAACCCGCAGTACCACTCGAATGTATGCATGAAATTCAATGCCAAGCTCGGTGGCACCACAAACAAGACCATTGTCAAAGGCACGAGTGGACCTATGGGCAGTTATTTTGACAAGCCTACCATGGTCATCGGCTGCGATGTATCTCACGCCGCTCCAGGCTCTCTCAACCCTTCAATGGCTGCACTGACAATGTCTTTGGACCAATACGCCGCGAGATATGCCGCCGCCGTTCAGACGAACGGAACCCGTGTCGAGATGCTGACGCCAGCGAATATTGATGGGATGATGAGTCCTCTTATGAACCATTGGGCTCAGACCACTGGCCAAGGAAAGTACCCCGCACACGTCTACTACTTCCGCGACGGTGTCTCGGCTGCCCAATACGGCAATGTCATGAAGTCCGAAGTGGCCCCACTTAAGGCCTTACTGTATAGATTGGCCGCAGCCGATAAGAGCTACAAGGTAAGCACTTCTTGGGCGCTCGGAGACCACCCAGCTAATGAATACTCAGGTCAATTTCACTGTGATAGTGGCTGAGAAGCGCCACCACATTCGTTTCTTTCCTCCTGGAGGTCCTGCAGCTGACAAGAACGGCAATCCGGTCCCCGGCACCTTGGTGGACCGCGACGTTACTCACCCGTTCGAGTATGACTTCTATCTAAACTCCCACTCCGCAATCCAGGGCACTGCACGTCCTACCCACTACCACGTGCTCCACGACGAGGCGAAGGTTGATCCGAATAAGCTGGTCTCGATGGTCTACGATCACTCCTACCAGTACATGCGTGCTACGACCCCGGTTTCGTTGCACCCCGCTGTCTATTACGCTCACTTGGCATCGAACCGTGCTCGGGCCCACGAACCCGCTGGATGGGAGGAACTACTCAAGAAAGCCTCTGGTGAGACCTCGTCGGACGAGAAGAAGAAGGAATCCGAGGGACCTAAGCTTATGGAAATGGACCCGACGAATCGGATGCGATTTGGTATGTGGTATATCTGAGGAATGATGGAGAATGGGAGGCGTGGAAAGGTGGTTGCGAGATGAGGTTCCTGGCGAATGATTCCCTCTTTGCTTGTTTTGCTTCTCTTGTTCCCGGAGCTACGACCACTACTATCTTTTGCCTTCGGTCTGCATCCCGTGCTCGAAGTGCTTGATGCAATGGTTCGTATGCACGCACGGAACACCATCCTTTCACTAGCGATTGCTTTGCTCTGTTCTCTGGCCTCTCTCTCATCGCTATGGGACATCATTATCTACGCGATGCGGATCACCTACGCTTTAGCATTGAGAGAAAGGCAGAGAGGTATTACCAGAGCATTATTTAGATTTCCAATTCTTTTGAGCTTGCGAGCGAAATGCGGCTTGGTCTGCTTCAGATAGTCTAGCAGGCATTCGAATCCAAGCTCTCAAAGTCAATCCTTGATCTGCGGTGCTTGTGACTCTGCTTGGTGGATTTGAAGGTAGCTGCTGACTCTGATAGGGAATATACTGAAAATGGCTTTTGATTTATAGATTATTTATGAGAGCTGAGGGGAAAGGGTGGCAAGAGTTGACTATAAGGAGGCGATGGTGACTATGAGATGACGGTTTAACATTCCGACCATGCCAACTACGAGCTTTGTGAAGTCCCTTTTCACGTTCAGCCTCGACTGTGGGCCCTGTTATGTACCCCCTTTTGCCGTGCCCGCTATGGATGCATCTATAATCACAGACAGATTGCCAGCCTACTATCTATCGATCACCCAGAATACTGACCCGACCTTGGCACCCCTAGTATCTCAGTCTCTGTTAGATTGCTACCGGGAATCTATCACCAATATTCGCCTTTCGTTACACCACTAGAATGGCCGGAGTCGATGAGCTTGTTTTTCACCTAGACTTCAGGCTGTCAGGCTCGGTGGGTGGATATCGAGGCGCTGGCGATGATATTGCATTTGTGCTCCCTCGGGGGTTTGGCGAGAAAGGGATACGCATCCTTGCTTTACAAACCACGAATCTCAGAGCTTTTCCTCTGACGAAGCAAAAGAACTACATAATCTATGCGCTTTCCCAAGGTTCCAAACTTCCTTTTTGCACGCCTTAGAGTCCCGGTCGATGGTAGCGCTGACCTCTAAATTATTTGCTCATCTATCTCTGTTATACAACCAGCACCCAGTCTCGTTCGAAAACCCGACCGCATCACCGCGAAGCTCAGACTTGCCAGAGCCCTGCGTAAGCAAAGGGAAGCGAATTGACGTCTCGGTCTTGGGAACTCTGTGGTTCAGCAAGAGAGAAGTGCTAGTGCGCGTGGAAGGGAGTGGGGAAGGGAGAGATGGAGGAGGGGGGGATGCGAGGCTGAATGTGGGATGAGGTAGGAGAGTGGTGGGAGTTGTGGTTGGAGGGCGGGTCGGATTGCGGTTTGGGTCTTGGATGGAGGCGGAGGGTGGAGTGACGTGGGGTTTGGAGTGAGTACTGGGGAGGGGAGGAGGCAGAGGTTGGGGGGCTGGATGGGCAAGTTTTTCACTAGGTGGGAGTTGGCGTCTGCACTGTCTTTTGTTTCTTGAGTGTTGTGTGGGAAGAGGTCGAATTGCGCTAAGGATCTGTATTTTTTTTGGTATGATGGGATAGTGGTGCTCGATAACTTGAAGTACCTTAGGGAAATTGAGGGAGGTGTGGGGGAGTAGAGAAGCTGTGGGGATACATGTAGATTGGCATTGAGGACAGGGGTTGGGATTTGGGCCACATGCGTGCGGTAGAGATATTACATGGATCAACAATTACAGGGGTATGATGGTAAGAATAAGAAAGACCTGTGGGTTACGCTTACTTTGGGGCTGAAGGAGCTTTTCCCAATATTTACAGCAGTAAGATAATTTGCTCTTTCCAAGTGTGTCTCGGAAGGCAACTCTCTCTGGTCCTTACATTTTATCTTTCATTCTTGCTGGCCTTGCCACGGTCGTAAAGGACCCAGACTATGAAAGTATAGAAAGGAATGATACAAGGCTGTCAAGCTCGTTTCAAGCTCCTTTCAGAAGGAAAACAAGGAATGGCTACTAAGGAAAGTGGACAGCAAGCCATCTTTGTCTTCCCACTGTACAGACACAGAGATCATATAGGCTGCTGTCTGCAAAGGAACATAGCTTTGATGCAATGCAAGAAATTCTCATATGCTAGGAGCCTCAGTGTGCCTGGGAAGCTCAGGAATCGTGTGTAGAGTCTGAGGGACCAGATACATCATTGAGCATCCTAGGCGACGTCTTGAAAGGGAGTACATAGTCGTTCGATTTCTGGGAGCAGAGGTCAGGAAGTCGAAATCTGGAGAGTGACTGCCCCGTTAAGATGTTGCTGGGAAGTGACAAAGGCAAGCCAAGCATAAGAGGCGTGAGTTATGCACATATAAGCCTAGCAAAGGCTTACCCAGTGGAATGGCAACGCTTTGGAAGGCTAGAGTATCCAAGACATTCAGATAGGGAGAAGGTTTTGCTTACACAACGAAACCAAGCTGAGACCTAGCGAAATCCTCAGAGGAGCAACGGTAAGCAACCCGTTAGCGGTAAAATATGGCAATGATTCCGGCTAAGCTTCATTGACAGTCAGACCATAGAAGATATCTATTCACCTCACTTCTCCCACGTATATATACATCTTCCAAACCGCCTATCGTAGATGTTGCCATGCAAGTCCGAAAAGAGGTAGGACTTTAGCCGAAAATCGAAAGCAAAAAACCTCGGCAACTATCTCACGCCTAGACACCACCTGCTGACTTGAAAGTTGTGTCCACATGCGCGGCATTGTAGCTGACGACGTTGCCTTGCGGATCGGTCATGGCGGCCTCGTTGACGTCTGCAAGAGGTGTAAAATTAGCCGAGGTTCAAAACGTTTAGTGAAGAGTGAGAAGATATACCAGGCGCCTGAGGCCCTCTGGGATGAAGGTTCACGGGGCTGGCGTGCGAGGCAGCAGCCAAGGTAAGGAACATAGCGAGAATTGCGTTGATGCTGAACTGCATGTTTACTGTGGTATCGGATCGTTCTTGGAGGAGTGACTGTGTTTTGGGTGGCTGTAAAGGAGCGTAGGAGGGTTGGCCAGCGACTGACTTCGGAAAAGAGTGTAAACTGGGGGAGGATCTTGACCTGGTTATGGATTATCTGTGAAGGGGAAGGGGACTGGGGAAGAAGGGCCTTTTATACTGCCAAGAGGTGCTGAAAAGGAAAGGAGAGCATGATTCTGGGCTTGGGAGCATGATGCCGGTGGAGCACAACGAGACGTTCATGCCCAGCGAACCAGATGAGGGAAATTGTATGAAACGTCCTTAGCAGAGTTGCCAGCGTCTATTTGCTGCAAGCGCCATAACAGAGACTGGATCATGGAAAGCGCATCGAGAGCTTTGTCTTTGGAGCCATGGAATCAATGGAGATGCGCATAAAGGAGAAGACTGATTCGGTCGGAGACATGGTTGATGCAACCAATAATCTGAGACGAGTTGAGCTTCAATGGAGCAAGCGTCCGTATGCGCCCTGCTGGATCGGAGAATCACCCTCAGGATGGATCAATGGGCGCTGGTATGCATTTAATCCCAAGGTAAGACGTGTAACGGCGTGGGACACGAGGAATGCTACAGTATCTCGAGGATAGTTTGCCTAAGGTAGGTCCTCGTTGGATGTTGAACGAAGGAAGGCCTCTTGGCCGCACAACGAAACCCGGTCCATAGCACGTGATCGATCGGAAGGCGATACCTGAATCCAGTTGTCTCAGGCACACGGATCACTACGCCCGCCACTCAACGTCTTTCTTTCTACTTTCGTGCATTGTTTGCCCGCCACGGCCTGTATGTCTGCCTCCAGCTTCAGATGACTGCCACATCGTCCTTTCTCTACCGTATCTTGAAGCCTGGAGGCCGCCACGCTCCTTCGAATCCGTGCCATGGTGGTGGTGCTTTCTTTCGGTTCATAGCTTCTTCAGATAGTCTATCGTTCGCATAGTTCTGCAGCTTGCATTCGTGATTGATATCCTTGCATCATGGCCACCACCGCCCATGGCCTTTATTGCTTTGAAGTGCTTGCAGCCACTCTAGAGAAGCGACCCTATCACACTTTACAGCAAGTGCAAGATCTATGGGTTCAATACCGAAACGAAAGCACGAAAGGAGGTAGCAATCTTGGCCAGGAAGACGAGGACACCACAAACGGCGGGGCTGAGCTCGAGCTGAGCGACGGGGACTTTGAGGAGCTAGAGAGCGAAGAGGAAGAGTCACGGCAGCCCATACCCTCCATGTTACAGCCTCCCAGCATATCACGTCTTCAAGCATCGGCGTCACCGGCAAGCGCCTCGACTGCCTCCACGCCTTCCTCCCTATCTACCTCGTCATCCAAAGCAGGGCTCCGCGATTCTTCAAACTCAAAATCGTCCTCGAATTCCTCGTTCTTCCCCTTCGCTCGACGCTCCCAGCAAGCATCGCCAGCCCGCAAAGAGGAGGAGTATCCGCTCTTCGTGACATGGAACACCGTGTCGAGCGCTGGCCACAAGAGTCTACGTGGGTGTATTGGGACATTCGACGCTCGAGAGCTATCGGATGGCTTGGCGAGCTATGCTTTGACGGCGTGAGTCTGTGTTTTCCTACTTCAGGTGACGCACTGGTGGCTAATTTGCTTTGGGAATCTTAGAGCTTTTGAAGATACTCGCTTCACGCCTATCAAGTTGTCCGAGCTCCCGTCTCTCGCCACTGCTGTCACCCTTCTCACCAACTTTACGCCGGCACTAAATCCCACCGACTGGGAACTAGGCACTCATGGCATCCGCATATCGTTCTCACATCATGGAAAACGCTACGGCGCCACCTATCTACCCGACGTGGCTGTGGAGCAGGGCTGGACCAAGGAGCAGACCATCGTCAGCCTGATGCGCAAGGCTGGCTGGGTAGGCAGGAGCGCGGACTGGAGAAAGGTCCAGGATATACGGGTTGTTAAATACCAAGGTAAGAAGGCAGCCGTAAGCTATCGGGAGTTCAGAGAATGGAGGAATTGGCTTGGTGCTGGTAGGTAATTGAGGTCGTCCGACCGTCAATGCGTTAATCCATCAAACTACGAAATGATCTTCCTGCCTGGCAGCATGAAGACTGGCGCAACATGGACAGGCTTATTAGAGGTAACCAAGGCATGGCCGGCGTCGACGATACCCAGGGGCACCAAATCAATAGGTAGGATGGCGTCGAGTCAAGAGAGTATCACCACGCGTACAAGTATATCAACCAGCGTGACTCTTGCAGATGCGGATCGCCTCGTATTTGAACGATGCTTATTCACAATTTGTGCGGGTTTGAGGCGCAACCCTACCCACACTGCCAATGCTGCAAGTCATAGCACCCCGACGAGCTTAGAGCTTGGCGGCGCTGCAGCCGAGAAGACGGCGTTGTATGGCAAGGCACTTTTCTTCAACATCTGCCCAATGGCAATGTTCGGCGCAATTGCGGCGCTACTCGCTGGGGCAAGTGGTGATGCTCGTCTCGGTAGAGCATGGGGTTGAAAATTCGAGGCGCGGGGTGAACCGATCAGTGATTGGGGTGGATGAGCCATTTTGATCACCATTGAAGCATAGACCATGCTGCCAAACAGGAACACCAATCCTTCACTGAGGCTTTCATATGCGACGACGAAATGAATCTAGATGCAATATCCACTACTGCCGTCACTCTTGAAAGAAAGCGTCGCGGAGAGATCAAGTAGCCGTTGCATACTACATGTTTCTACTTAAAGTGGATGGTTGTCACGATTCAGCGTTAAAGCATCCGTATTGGCGCGGGCATCTGCAACGTGACCTTATCAACGGCCTAGCAGTATAAGACATATCAAGGGCCGGACCAAACGGGTCTAAGAAAAGCTTATCTGCCACGCCCGCTGAGAGATCCGAGCTGTCCATCTGCAAGGATGTCGTCGGAGCTTTTGGGGAGGGGCTGGGAGGAAAGAGAAGTGCAGCCTCAGGATGTGGTTGTTTCCCGAGTCAGGAAAGGGTGAAGCTGTAGTCGCTTCGATGGAGTAAGCTGAGCAGATATACGAGCGCCTGAGTCAGAAGCGTGATGAAGGAAGCCTGGGTGGAAATTGCAGGTGAACTGTTTACTTCTCGTGGGGCAGAACAGAGCAATACGCTACGAGACCCAGTCTGGTTTAGCGCAGGATGTTGGATGAGTTTTCTACCCCGCGCCTTTCTCGGATCAGAACGTTTGTGATGGTATCGGGAGAGAAATGCGGCGACCAAGGTCATTGGGAGGAAGCAGCAGTGTTGGACGATTGCAATTGAGCAAGTGCTACCGTGAACAGTAGGATAGAATGTAGTTAGAGCCATCAACAAATCGACCTCTAGAGCTACGTTTACATCATAATAAAATAATCCCTCAGTAGCTTTTTTTGCTTCTTCCCCTGCGACCTTTTGTATCTTGACATACGTACTCCTCTGTTCCCTCTATCTCCTCGTGCATCCCTTACCTTTCCAACGGTCATCAGCCTTCGTACAGGGTGCATTGTTGAGGTAAGCCAGCCTCCAGTCTCACTTGGGAGTGTTCTCGATCATGTGCGGGAATATTGCCCGTTGGGTATAGGTCATCATCAGGATGCAAAGGATGCAAAGCCCATAGCATGGCAGAAAGAGGTCTGAGATGAGAAGTCTGGTTGAAGTGCGGGCAGAGCCGTGTGGTCCAGGTGGTCTTGGCCTTTTTGTTTTGGGCGGACGATCAGAGAGTGAATTGAGCGATTTTCAGCGTGTGGAAAAATGGCGCGAAATTTCAACGGCAAGCTAATTCGTCAATGGCTGCACTGCAGGACAGGGTATAAAGTCCATCCGCCGGCCACCGTTTTCTCCCTCTACACCTCACGACAATCACTGCTGCCCAACTTCTCACCCTCTCCACTCTCCCGCGCGATCTTGTTCGCTGTCAAGCGGCCATCATGGCACACAACAAAATCTCCTTCGATCTCGGTAAGCAACTGCGTTCCCTTCACTGCCCCGTGACTCTGCCGAATTCAAAACAAAAACATCGGGACATGAAGCTCTCGCTAGCTTCGGCAAAAGAGCTGCTCTCGTCAACATCACTCACGCGCCAAACAAACATGCACATGGAACAACGGAAAGCTCACACATCGTGACAGAGAAGGGATTTCCTGAAAAAGATGGCTCCACTGCTGAGCCTGGCCTTGGCACCGGTCCTCCGACGACAGGGAACGGTCAAATGAATGAGGAGTATACCAATCTCGTGCGCTACATCTCAACTTTTCGTGAGGGTCGGAGAAAATCCACTGCGTCAGAGCTTGGGATAGATGTCGATGCAGCTAAGCGACCATGGTGGGCTTTCTGGAAGCGCGGCAAGAAGAGCGGCGCTGGCGATGGCGTCTTCGAGGTTCCCGATGACTGGTTAGACACCGAGCTGAAGCAGGGTCTGTCAAACACCGAGGTGGAGAACCGTCGCAAGAAGACCGGCTGGAACGAACTCACCACGGAGAAGGAGAACCTGTATGTGTTGCAAAGCAGATCAAGGGAGCAGTGATATGCTGATCGTGCAAACAGCTTCCTCAAATTTCTGTCGTATTTCACCGGTCCAATTCTATACGGTATGCAGCTCGACAAAACTCGGTGCATCACACTGGCTTACATGAAACCTAGTGATGGAACTCGCCGTGCTTATCGCGGCTGGTCTTCGCGATTATATCGATCTTGGTGTCATCGTTGCAATTCTTCTGCTGAACGCAACTGTCGGTTGGTACCAAGAAAAGCAAGCAGCCGATGTTGTTGCCAGCTTGAAGGGTGACATCGCCATGCGCGCTACCGTTGTTCGTCAGGGCCAGGAGTCGGAGATCAAAGCGCGAGAGCTAGTTCCTGGTGATATTGTAAACCCTCTCCCCTCCTCCCCTTTAATCTTTTCGCATCCTTGGTTGTTTCCACACCTTTTACTAACTATATACAGTGCGTCATCGAAGAAGGTCAAGTGGTTCCAGCTGACGCTCGATTGATCTGCGATTACGACAATCCGGACGCGTTTGAAGAGTACAAGAACCTCATGAGCCAAGAGGCCGGCGAAGAGCCTTCTGAAAAAAAGGAAGAGGACGACGAGGAGGAGGAAGAGCGGCATCACGGCGTGGCTCTAGTGGCTACCGACCAGTCGGCCATTACCGGCGAGTCTCTTGCAGTCGACAAATACATGGGTGATACCTGCTATTACACCACTGGCTGCAAGCGAGGCAAGGCGTATGCTGTCGTCACCGCCCACGCGAGGATCTCCTTCGTCGGTCGTACCGCCAGCCTTGTCCAAGGTGCCAAGGACCAAGGCCATTTCAAGGCTATCATGAACTCCATCGGTACGGCGCTTTTGGTGCTCGTTGTGTTCTGGATTTTACTCGCTTGGATTGGCGGCTTCTACCACCATCTCAAACTTGCAACTCCGGAGGGAACCTCCACCAATCTTCTAACCTACGTTCTTATCCTCCTGGTTGTTGGTGTACCCGTCGGTTTACCAGTGGTCACGACAACCACCTTGGCTGTCGGAGCTGCATATTTGGCAAAGGAAAAGGCAATCGTCCAAAAGCTTACAGCCATCGAATCGCTCGCTGTAAGTCCGATGTGCGTTTTCCTTTGAGCCTCTGCTAATTCCGCCTAGGGTGTCGACGTTCTGTGCTCCGACAAAACTGGTACGCTTACTGCCAATCAACTAAGTATTCGTGAGCCATTTGTTACTGAAGGCGTCGATGTCAATTGGATGATGGCTGTCGCTGCTCTGGCGTCGTCTCACAACATCAAGTCGCTGGATCCTATCGATAAGGTTACCATCCTTACCCTCAAGCGGTATCCCAAGGCACGTGAACTGTTGGAAGCAGGCTGGAAGACCGAGAAGTATATACCCTTCGACCCTGTCTCCAAGCGTATTACTGCGGTCTGTGTCTGCGATGGTGTGACCTACACCTGCGCCAAGGGTGCTCCCAAGGCTATCCTGAATCTCTCCAACTGCAGCAAAGAAGTCGCGGACCTCTTCAAGAGCAAGGCGGCCGAGTTCGCCCGACGTGGTTTCCGTTCCCTCGGTGTGGCTGTCAAGAAGAACGATGAGGACTGGCAGGTACTAGGCATGTTGTCCATGTTCGATCCACCTCGTGAAGATACCGCTCAAACCATCGCCGAAGCCCAGACACTTGGTCTACAGGTCAAGATGTTGACCGGTGACGCGATCGCCATTGCAAAGGAAACCTGTAAAATGCTGGCGCTTGGAACCAAGGTGTACAACTCGGATCGTCTCATCCACGGTGGTCTCAGCGGAACGACTCAACATGATCTCGTGGAACGCGCCGATGGTTTTGCTGAAGTCTTTCCCGAGCACAAGTATCAAGTCGTTGAGATGATTCAACAGCGTGGACATTTGACTGCGATGACGGGTGATGGTGTCAATGATGCCCCTTCTCTCAAGAAATCCGACTGTGGTATCGCCGTCGAAGGAGCCTCCGAAGCCGCTCAGGCGGCAGCTGACATCGTCTTCCTCGCTCCTGGTCTCAGCACCATTGTCAGCGCCATCAAGATTGCACGCCAGATCTTCCAACGTATGAAGGCCTACATCCAGTACCGTATCGCCTTGTGTTTCCACCTGGAAATTTATTTGGTTACGTCCATGATCATCATCAACGAGACCATCGAGGTCGATTTGATCGTCTTCCTCGCCCTTTTCGCCGATCTAGCCACCATTGCCGTTGCCTACGACAACGCCCATTTCGAAGCTCGTCCCGTCGAATGGCAGCTGCCAAAGATCTGGATTATCTCGGTTACTCTTGGTGTTCTCCTCGCTCTGGGTACCTGGGTTATTCGTGGCTCGCTTTACCTACCCAACGGTGGTGTCCTTCAGAACTTCGGCAGCGTTCAGGAAATCCTCTTCCTTGAAATCTCGCTTACTGAGAACTGGCTGATCTTCGTCACTCGTGGTGGCCAGACCTTCCCGTCTTGGCAGCTTATTGGGGCTATCGCCGGTGTCGACGCCCTCTCCACTATCTTTTGCGTCTTCGGCTGGCTGTCCGGTAATGGTTACGCTGCTGATCCCCGCGACCGCGCCAACCTCATGGCCAACGGCCGAACAAGCATTGTCACCGCTGTTGTCGTCTGGATCTATTCCATCGGTGTCACGATTGTCATCGCCATAGTGTAAGTAGCCCTTATTTGTTCCGGAAGATTGTTCAATGCTAATAAGTATCAAAGGTACTACTTGATGAACCGCATTTCATGGCTCGACAACCTTGGCCGCAAGAGCCGAAGCCGAAGCGATACCCAGATGGAGAACATCATCGGACACCTCAGCAAACTCGCTGTCGAGCACGAAGTCGACGACCACGGCAAGAACCGCTGGCATCTGGCGACCAAGGCTACCGCAGCTGAGGAAGACGACTAGATGCCTCGATTTGTCCCAGGGTCGGCAGGTGTGGGGGGTGTGATTTCTTTAGATGGCAGACACACTGGTGAGAAACCGGTAAGAGACGGGCAGGAGGTGGCATGGATTCCCAGCTTGATAATGCATACGAGGTAGATTCACGTCCACACACGTGGTCGCTGGCTGCCGTGGACTGGATCGCCCGAAATTCCTGTCAATAATTGCACCTCTACCTTTACCGAGGGACCTCTGCAGGCTTGAATCTTTACCTTTGTGAGAGAGCACGTACATAATTGGCTCTCATCCTACGAGTCTCGGAATTTTGTGAATGGAGGTAGATTTGCTGATATGGGATTTGGTCCTGCACTCCCTCTCCTTTTCCTCCTATAATCACTCCTATATCACCACGCTTCTGGTGTCTCCATCCCTCTCTGAGTCTCCTTAGCCCCATCATCAAATTGATGATCAACATCGCAATCTCTATTCTGCTACTCCAATGTCACTCTACGGACCACCCTTATTTCCTCCTTACTGTTCGCTCCACCACCTCCTTAGGCTCTCGATGCTTTTCCAATGCTGTTTTTATCAGCAACGGCATAACCTGAAATAACGATGTCGAAGTCTCCACGTTTCGTGTTCTTGGCAGAGATGAACCAGCGCCTGTGATGACTGATCAATACTTAAAGGTTGATCTTGAAGTTGTGAGTCTAGATCGCTCAGTCCATTCGCTGATCTCCAAGAAGACGGTCTGTCACGTATGATAGTGAAGCTGCTTGATAGAGAGAAGGACAAATGGTGTCCAGATGACCCTTTGTGAACTGGACGGCGAGAAGATTCACGAGCGTCGAGTCCGGGAAGGGTGTGAGCGAGGGCCTGATATTGGATTTCGGGAAAGGAAAAGGCGGTTGGGAAGGTTGGAAGTCTTCTTAGAACGGACTGCTATGGAAAATCATTTTCCCTATAGAATGATGTATGATTTAAGTCTCCAAGCCACCTCGAGATTCGAACCCCCCAAGCGGACGACCCTGCATGCACGCAACGGCCTAACCCGCACCACATGTACCACACCACGGGCTGAATCACGCCTACATTCTCCTACCTTCCTTTCCACTCCACAATGACTCCCTCCGTCACCGCTCCCATCCTTCCACGGACTAAAACCCTCCATCCTCGACCACCATGACCGCCTAGGATCCCCCCCCCGCCCCACCATCTACTACCACCCCGCATCCAACCCACCAGCACAGCAAACCCACCCCATCTATCCAAGAAACCTACAACCTACAAAATGCCCCTCCCCTCCCCCCCCCCACCACCCTCCTCCCTCCCCATCTCCCCCAAACGCAAACGCT
>JAABUQ010001654.1_pt1 | contig 47024 bp, 42 predicted proteins | sample 5560001 | NCBI WGS metagenome assembly JAABUQ01 (sample SAMN10711888, study PRJNA513371) | rock metagenome | isolation source: Antarctica rocks | place: Antarctica: Victoria Land, Finger Mt nord | collected 2015-12-18
TTAGCATGCCTTGCTCGCCTTGGCCTCAAAACGTCCTGGCTTTCGGCCCTTCCACAAAATCCGCTGGGGAAGCATGTAGAAACCGAATTGCGACGACATGGTGTAAATACTGATGCCATTGTATGGGAAAATGGTAAAACACGCCTCGGTATCTTTTATGCTGAAGAATTGCCTGATCCCCTCGGCGTACAAGTATACTATGATCGTGCCGACTCTGCTTGCTCATCTATGGACATAGAGCGTATTGGTTTCTCACATGTAGAAAATGCTAGAATGTTGCATCTTACCGGTATTACGCCAGCACTTAGCAGTAATGCGCACGCTGTATTTACGCGTCTCCTTACCATAGCTCATGACAAACGGATTCCTCTCTCATTTGATGTAAATTATCGCGCGAAACTCTGGTCAGCAACCGAAGCTGCTACTGGCATAGAGAGAGCATGCCTGCAAGCTGACATTTTATTTTGCACACGCGATGATGCGGCAGACATATGGGGATTTGTAGGTCAACCCGAAGCAGTATTACGACAGATAGCACAGAAGTTCGGCGCAAAGCATGCCTCCAAAACGTTTGTGTTGACGCTGGGAAGCGAGGGCGCGGCACAATTACGAGACGATATCTATAGTACGGCACCAGCGTTTTCCACAAGCGGAACAGCCCGTTTTGGCTCTGGTGATGCATTTGCAGCAGGCTATCTTTTTGCCTATTTAGAAGGATCACTTTATCATGAACTACACGACAAGTACAACATATCACAGCTCGCCTTTGGCAATGCATTAGCCGCTCTCAAACGCTGCTTTCCTGGCGATATCGCAATAGTCACACCCAACGAAGTTGCTGCACTGCTGCAAAAGAGCGAGCAGAAGCGTTTTAGATGACCACTAGTATTTTATACCTCACAAGGCATCTCATGATGAGCAAGATTTTCACTGTTGTTTCATTGTTTGCACGGATACACTACGGGCGTATCCGCGCAGTGTTTCACGAGTTGGGAGTTGCGAACCTGCGCGTGTAATTGCGCCCATCGAGAAGGCGGTAGCTAGTTGGGCGCAATCTGTTAGGTTCGGTCCTTGTATCTGCCCAACAATCAGACCTGCCACCATCGCATCCCCTGCTCCAGCAGTCCTTGTTACACTCATAGTTGGCGGGACCGCGAGGAGGGTGGTATCTTGGTTGACAAACATCGCGCCTCGTTCCCCCATCGAGACAACGACCAACCGAGTATCTTCATTCAAAAGGTATCGTGCCGACTGCTGAATATCAGTTTCACTCGTCAAAGTGCGTCCAGCGAGATACTGTAGTTCGTCGATATTTGGCTTGACGATGGTTGGACCAGCCTGAATGCCCTTCCGCAGGGCTTCTCCGCTTGTGTCCAAAACTACGTGCTTTCCATGCCGCTTGAGATGAGTAATGATCGTGGCATAACTCGTCGTAGACGCACCTGGAGGCAACGAGCCTGATAACACAAACCAATCGCAAGAAGCGACAAGTTTCTCAAGCACCTCTAGTAAGGTCGCTAATGCTTCATCGGGAGGAGTTAAACCGGGAAGATTAAGGTCGGTGCTGTGCTGGTTGACCGCATCAACAATTTTGACATTGATGCGCGTACGCCCAGGAATACGCACAAAGTGGTCCTCGATGTGTTTAGAGGCAAAGAACTGCTCGAAGAGATCAGCATTGTCCTGGCCGAGATATCCCGTCGCGACGGTAGCAATGCCGTTATCTGCCAGAAACGAGGCGACATTCACTCCTTTGCCGCTGGCCTCAATTTGCATGAATCGTGCACGATTCACTGCGTTTAATTGAAAACCATCAATCCAAATCGTTTGATCAATCGCAGGATTCAGCGTCACTGTCGCAACTCTCATGGATGTTGTCCCTCTACAAAAGAACCTTCCTTCACCGCATAAAGAGTATATGCTGCTTTTCTTACCTTCACAAGAGAAGGAATATCAATACTGACACTCTCCCCACTCGAAGCGGGGAGGTTCTTCCTTCATCCGGCTCGCTTGCCCGTCTTGCTCTTGCGAGAAGGACGAGTAGAGGCGGGCTGTCCAGAAGCGTTTTCCTCTTCGGAGGAGGTTCCCGTGTGCCCCACGGTACCGGCAAAAGCCCGTAGCAAGAGTATGAGGAGTCCAGTGCGCAAGATGTTCACAGCGGCATTTTCGTCTCGATCCAGGACCAGGCCACAGACAGGACAGATATGGGTGCGTACCGAGAGACTCTTTTTCACGCGGGTCCCACAGCCTGAGCAATCCTGAGTGGTGAATTGTGGGGGGACGGCAATGACCGGGATCTCATGCACGGTTCCATAGTAGTTCACCCACTGCAAGAACTTGCCCCAGGAAGCATCATGGATCGATTTGGAGAGATGACGGTTGCGCACCATGTTGCGGATCTTCAAGTCTTCATAGGCAATGAAATCGCTAGATGTCACAAGCGCGTTTGCCGTTTTCCGAGCAAAATCTTCGCGCTGCCTCGACACTTTGAGATACGCTTTTGCCAACTGTTTCCGTGCACGTCGGCGATTGGCTGATCCTTTTTGTTTCTTCGAGAGACGACGATGCAAGCGTTTGAGCCGCTTTTCCGCTTTGCGATAATGACGCGGGTTCTCCACCGTGTTTCCATCAGAGTCGGCATAGTAGACTTTTAACCCAAGATCAATGCCTACCGGTTTGTCGGTCGGTGTGTGTTCTACCTTGCGCACGGCCTGAACCCCAAATTGACAGTAGTAGCCATCCGCACGACGCACCAGACGCACCCGTTTGATCTGTTTGACCGGAAAAGTTTCCACCGATTGTTTTTTGTTACCGACCAGGCGCAATGTGCCAATCCCACAGCCATCGGTGAAGGTGATGTGTTTGCCATCGGGCTCGATCTTCCATCCCGTTTGTTTGTACTCCACCGAGCGGTTATCATGTTGAAAGCGGGGATAGCCCTTCTTGCCAGGCTTCTTTTCCCGGCAATTATTGTAGAAGCGGGAAATCGCCGCCCAGGCCCGATCAGCACTGGCTTGACGGGCCTGGGAGTTGAGACAGGCTGCAAATGAGTACTCCTGGGCTAAAACAGCGCAATAGCATTGCAAGTCGTTTTTCGAGACGCCACGCCCATCCATCCACTTGCGCAGACACTTGTTGCGGATGAACTGCACAATGCGAATGGCTTCCTCAATCGCTGCATATTGCTGCTGGTTCCCGTCCAGTTTGTACTCGTAGATCAGCATCGTCTGGTCCTTCTACTCTTCAATCAGAACACACTCGGAGAGACGTTTGGTACGTTCCTCGTGTGTTTCAGGATGCAAGGGGCCAGAGAGGTAGCCCACCAGGACGCCTAAGAGTTCTTCCACACCGTTTGGAAATGCGCTCTTGTGACACCCATCATCTAACTGATAATGACCCTGCTCATCGCGTATGGCAATGAGGCCAAGCAGGTCCGATGTTTTGAGTGCCTCTTTTCCTCCCTCTCTTATTTGTTCTTCCCAGGCATCTTCAAAATAGTACTGTCGTCCATGAGTGTAGCCTGCTTCAAAGGCTTGTTGATCCAAGAGCAGGGTCATGTTGCCCCAACTGATGGGGGATACCATCGTCTGCATGTTTCTTCCTCTCGAATGGCGGTGAAACTGGTGACTGCTCTACGAGTACAAAAGGAAGCCTCTAGAGACTTGCCGTAGACCAACTTTCATAGACTTGAAAAGTTTTTCTACGTTGTCTAGTGTACCTGACGTTATGTAGTTTGTCAAGGGTATTTATTGCGGTTTATTGACTGCAAACGTCCGAATGTGTTATCATGGTTGTACATAGACGTGAAAGGAGAATGCTACAGCCATGTCAAATGATATTGAAGAACCCCTCGACTCTGAGCAAGCGGCCAGAATGTTGGGTGTGAAGCCGAGGACGGTCATCAACTTAGCCAAACAAGGCAAAATTCCAGCTTTCAGGGTTGGTGATCTCTGGAAGTTCTTGAGAAGCGATATTCAGGTATATATTGACGCACAACGAAAGCAAGCAAAGACAGGGAAGGCAGAAGAAGAGGAAGAATAAAGAGCAAGAGGTGTAGAGGTGGACTACCAGCATGACCGGCATAGTGTGCATCTGATCGTCTATCATCTGATCTGGTGTCCGAAAAAGCGGCGTCGTGTGCTGGTCGGTCCGATTCAAAAACGATTGGAGCAGATTATTCATGAAGTTATCGATGAGCATGAGTGGCAGTTGATAGAACTGGCGATTCAGCCCGATCATGTCCATCTGTTTGTGAGGACCAATCCTTCTACTCTTCCGTCAAATATTCCCCGACTGATCAAAGGACGGTCCTCACGCCTCTTGCGTCAGGAGTTTGCTCATTTGTGGAATCTGCCTGCGCTGTGGTCCCCTTCCTACTTCCTCTCGACAGCAGGCAATGTGAGCAGTGAGACAATAGAACGATATATCCAACAACAAAGCGAGAACTAAGGTTGTGTCCGTCTGGAATGCTCCCCGCCATCCTGCCCCAAATAAGGAACGCCCATTCATCCCCGCCTTGGAAAGGACGGGGCTTTCTGGCCGTTTTCTGTAACAAGCAAACTCTTTCTTTCAAACTGACAATTAAACCATGTGCACAGTGCCTAAAATTGCACTGTTCATTTTAGGCAATCCATCCAAATAAGCCTTTACAAATATAGTTGCTTTCTGGTACTATAGAATGTAGTATCGTATATCTCTTGAAAAGTAATTCATCGTCCAGCAAAGGAGCAGGAAAGCATGGCGACGCAGCATTTCAACAATGATATGAAGGTTGAGACAGACAGAACACACATAGGGCCATACAACGCTTGGCTCGAAAATGGCTCCCTTCACATTTATGGTCATCAAATTGGCCAGGCAACGGGTTCAAGCCTAAGTATGACCCCTCAAGAGACCCTTCGTTTCCTGGAGTGGCTCTCTAACAATCAAGAAAATCTGTCCCATCTAACGCACACCTTCTAGTTTTTATTGAGCTTTCTTAGCTAGCTCATACAAGTAGTTCATCCAAAGCAGCAAAGAAGAGAGAAGCCGCATTGACTTCTCTCTTCTTTTAATGGTGATGTGGGTGGGCATGCTGATGATTGTGCTCATGATCGTGACTGTGCGGTTGCCCGACGTAGGGAGCATGGGCATCGATTACCTCGCGGCGTTGCTCTTGTGGAGACCTTAGATGCTGTTCGAGCCACGCGATAATCTCGTTTAGCCCTGTACCATCTTTAAGGTTGGTAAAGACAAAGGGGAGATGCCCGCGCAGGCGCCGCGTATCTCGTTCCATAACCTCTAATGAGGCTCCTACGTGTGGTGCAAGATCGATTTTGTTGATGACGAGCAGGTCGGAGCGAATGATGCCTGGACCTCCCTTGCGCGGAATTTTGTCGCCAGCAGATACATCGATGACATAAATAAATACGTCAACGAGTTCTGGACTGAACGCCGCGGCTAAATTGTCACCGCCGCTCTCGACAAAGATGAGTTCGAGTTGTGGCAAGCTCTCTTCTAATTCAGCAATTGCCTCCAAATTCATCGAGGCATCCTCGCGAATTGCGGCGTGTGGACAGCCGCCCGTTTCGACGCCACGTACACGCTCTTCTGGAAGCGTCCCCTGTCGTAGCAAGAACTCGGCATCTTCTTTCGTATAAATGTCGTTTGTAACCACCGCAAGATTGTATTTAGGCCATAATTGTTTGCTCAGGCAATCTACTAGAGCCGTCTTACCACTCCCTACGGGACCTGCGATGCCTACTCTGAATGCACGGGTTACATTCTTCTCTACCATTTCAAATCCTCTCACATAGGGGCACAATAATACATGCGACTAGAACAAAAAGTATCTCTGTGCCATTGGCAGTACGTCGGCGGGTTCACATGTCAGGAGTTCACCATCGGCACGCACTTCATAGGTTTCGGGATCGACCTCGATGTTTGGTGTGGCATCGTTGTGGATCATATCGAATTTGCCAATGGAGCGGCATTGCTCAACCGCGACTGCTGTTTTGTGCAAGCCGAGTTTCTCCGGCACTTCGGCTTCGAGGGCGGCTTTTGAAACAAAGATCAGACTTGTGGCGGCAACGGCTCCACCAAAGGAGCCAAACATGGGACGGTAGAGGACAGGCTGTGGGGTTGGGATCGATGCATTCGCGTCTCCCATCGTGCTCCATGCAATGAGGCCGCCTTTGACAATCATTTCAGGTTTGACGCCGAAGAGCGCTGGTCGCCAAAGCACGATGTCCGCGAGCTTCCCCGGTTCAAGCGAGCCGATGTGCTGTGCCATGCCGTGCGTGATCGCGGGATTGATCGTGTATTTCGCGATGTAGCGCTTCACCCTGAAATTATCGTTACGTTCAGTATCTTGAGCAAGTGCGCCACGTTGCACCTTCATCTTATGAGCCGTCTGCCACGTGCGTATCACGACCTCACCAACGCGTCCCATTGCCTGTGAGTCGCTGGAGATCATGCTAAATACGCCGAGATCGTGCAAGATATCCTCGGCGGCAATTGTTTCGGGGCGGATACGGCTCTCGGCGAAGGCGACATCCTCCGGCACTTGTGGGTTGAGATGGTGGCAAACCATAAGCATATCTAAATGTTCCGCCAATGTATTGCGCGTATATGGTCTTGTAGGATTCGTGGAGGATGGTAGGACGTTGGCTTGTGATGCGATGCGAATGATGTCTGGCGCGTGACCGCCACCGGCTCCCTCGGTATGATAGGTGTGAATGGTACGTCCGGCGATAGCGGCTATCGTATCCTCGACAAAGCCTGCCTCGTTGATGGTGTCGGTATGAATAGCGGTCTGTACATCATACTGGTCGCTCACTTTCAGACAGGTATCGATGGCCGCGGGTGTCGTTCCCCAATCCTCGTGGAGTTTTAGACCACATGCACCGGCGACAAGTTGCTCTACAAGCGGGGTTTCAGTGGATGCGTTGCCTTTGCCGAGAAAGCCAAAGTTGATGGGCCAGTGTTCACTTGATTGTAGCATGCGAGCGAGGTTCCACGCACCTGGCGTACACGTTGTTGCGTTTGTGCCTGTCGCTGGTCCCGTTCCACCTCCTATCATAGTAGTGATACCGCTGGAGATCGCCTCGTAGACCTGTTGTGGCGAAATAAAATGAATATGGCTATCGACTCCGCCTGCCGTTACCAGCAAGTTTTCGCCAGCAATCACCTCGGTTGTCGCCCCGACAATGAGTTCTGGATCGATGCCATCCATTACGTCTGGATTGCCAGCCTTTCCGACCTTCACGATACGCCCATCCTTGATACCGATATCGCCCTTGACAATGCCCCAGTAGTCGATGATGAGCGCGTTGGTGATAACGAGGTCGAGCGCCCCATTCGTCCCTTCGCGTGTGGCCCGACTGCTCTGCCCCATGCCATCACGAATAACCTTGCCACCACCAAAGGTGATTTCATCGCCATAGGTGGTAAAATCCTTTTCCACCTCTATAATCAAATCAGTATCTGCCAAACGTACTCTATCCCCAACAGTTGGCCCATAAAGATCAGCATAGGTGCTACGTGGTATCTTTAAACTCACTCTATCGCTCCTTCCGGCTAAAGTGCTCCGTTGACAAGTCCGCGATGCCCATAGATCATGCGTGCTCCGCCAAATGCGACAAGACTCACCTCCTTCTCATCCCCTGGCTCAAAGCGGACGGCGGTTCCGGCAGGAATGTTCAGGCGCATGCCATACGCCGCCTGCCGGTCAAAATCAAGGGCACGATTCACCTCGAAAAAGTGAAAGTGACTCCCTACCTGAATGGGTCTGTCCCCTGTATGCCTGACAAGCACTGTCGCTGTTTTGCGACCAACATTTGCCTCGATCTCCCCTGCGGCGTCGTTCAACAAATATTCACCTGGTTTCATGTGCTTCTCCCAGTTGCTCTTCTCATATCAAACTAGTACCTGTTCCTATTGGATAGGATCGTGGACCGTTACAAGTTTTGTGCCATCGGGAAATGTTGCCTCGACCTGTACTTCGTGAAGCATTTCTGCTATCCCTTCCATCACATCCTCACGCTTGAGAACTGTAGTGCCGTATATCATGATGTCTGATACGCTCTTCCCGTCGCGTGCCGCTTCTAAAATCTCGGCGGATAAGATTGCGACCGCCTCTGGATAGTTTAGCTTGAGGCCCCGTGCCTGTCGTTTACGGGCTAGCTCTGAGGCGACGAAAATAAGGAGTTTGTCCTGTTCATGTGGGGTAAGATACAAAATGAACCCTCCTGCTTCTGCTATATGATTCCATACGCTTCAGTAGATTTTACGCGGAAGTACGGCCTCTCGTCCATAGAGCGCCAGTTTTGCAGCCTTCCAGAAAGCAGGTAGCCCCGTTGCTATTGCCCTTCCCTCTTTGCTCAATGCGCGTACGACCAACCCATGTGCAACTAATGTGCTCACTCCCCAACTGACATCATGGGAACATGAAAGCTGCTGTGCTAACTCGCCCAGTAGTCTTTCTAAGCCTTGCCATTCCTTCGCATCAACTCCAACTTTACAGATATAAAAGCTACAAAAGTAGCGATAGGGACCAAGACGTGCTAACGAGGAGAGTGGTCGCGATACTGGCTCTAGCTCAAAGTGCTCTAGCGCGATTGGCCTATCGTGTACCACTATCTTTAAGCTCATCTCAAGCACATCATACTCAAAACATTCGCCTTTCGCTAGTCGCCCGGGAGCGACCGTTTCCCACCAGAAGAGACCGGCATTTTGCGATAGTGCTATGGACGTGTGCTGCTGGTAGCGCGACCCGGCAAAAGGAATGAGTGGATCAGGGAGATATTCCAGCAAGCCTCCCTCTTCTATCGAGATGGTATTTGTTTGGACCGCTATAGCATTATCCCCCTGACTACGGTAGAGACGGGTCGCGCCGATGGATGTAAGTTGAGCATATGCGCCGTGCCCAACGCTGACCGAAAGACTCAATTGATCGCCACCAAGCACACCACCCGAAATATTGTGCAGATGTACAAGTGCTCCACCAGCGTCAATAAGAAATGCACGTATAATTTTCAATGGCGGTTTTTGTGCGCGAACGAGAAGTCGCGTTTGTTGCTCTCCCTCGTCCTGGACAAAGTATACATCAAGCTTGCCTTTGATGTCCTGTTTTGCTGTATTTTGAATAAGAGGTATCCTACTTTCCATCAACTGACAAAAAGGCGAGTCGTGAGGTTCGGATGGCACATACTCCCGATATCGATAAGCGAGGTAAAAATAGTGCTATCATCGCTGTTCATTGCGACGCTTTTACTCTGGTCCGCAACGGATAGAAGTGTTGGCTTGAGTCGCCAAAGGATATGGCTGGCCTGATTTTGGCCGAGTGGCATAAGGCGCTGACAAGCAGAGACAAGCCCAGCTAGCGATTGCTGAAGATAGGCTAGCACTACCAGCGTCTCCTCCATCTCAAGAGCGCCTCCTACAAGGCCGAACGCGGGACCGTAATGAATACCCACTCCTTCCAATTTGCTTACTTGAAGTGCATAGGAGACTCTTGGCAACTCTTCGAGGTTTTGTACCAGTTGCAGAAGTCTTCTTCCCAGTGTCGTGCTAGCGGCTCTGCTCTCGCGCGAAGTCTTGAAAGCGCTCAATTGTTGGTTTAATCCAGTCCAACTTTTGGCAAACATATCCTGCTCTGACAAAGAGGCCAGGCGATATGCAGCGCGACAAGAAGCACTTTCAAGCGTGCCTGCCTCCTCGAAATAATCCTTTAGAAATGCTTCAAGCCGTTCAACGGTGAGATAGCCTTCCACAACCAATGTTTCTAAGCCGAAGGAATGCGCGCTAGAGCCAATGGGAAGCGCACTATCTGCTACCTGCATAAGTTGTAAGAGACGGAGATAGTTATCGGGCAAAAGAAACTCCTTTTCGGCTTGATTAATGATGCGTTGGGGGTGGTGAATAATGAGTCGGCGGGGGCGAGTGATGAACAGGTGGTGGTGTTTGGTGAACAGGTGGGACATGATGATGTGTCGGTGGTGTTTGGTGGCGATGCTGGGATGATTGATGTACTGATGACGATGTATCGGTAAACGTCTCGGTGGGAAGGAAAGATGACGTAGGTGACTGCTGATTTGTTCGCCTTCTTTGGCTTCTCCGTATAGGCACTATCACTGCAAACAGAATGACCAGAACAATCACCAATGTTATTACAAGACTCACTGTATCCATGACTCATCTCCTTTTTGAGCGTACAAACAGTGTTTTTGTCCTTCTCAGTGTATACGTGGAGACGACAGTTCTTGTTGCAGAGGGAACAAAAACATTCTTTCGTTATTAGTCTTTTTAGGTCTTCAAAAACCGAAATACCTCTTTCAACCCTTAGCACTCTTTTCAGTGGAACATAATGGTTTCAAACGCTGGACAACACCATCTATGTACGCTATAATGGGTGCATTATGAACGGTTATATTATGGAAAGTTTTATTACTATGATACGCATACGGCAGGTATGAGCGGAGCCCATTAGGGATTTACTGCTTGAGTGCATGTGTTCCATGTCTCGTTTCTGAACATGGATGTCGCGTGTTACCTGCTAAACCGTCTTTTCAAGATCGGGCTTCGCTTAGAGTCGCATGAGTCAACTGGCTATGCGGCTTTTTTGTGTCTATTGTCTGCCCTGCATCTTGAAAGGAATGTGCGATGCCATCTTCAATCCGTCAAAGTGTTCTCTATTCACAAAACTTTCTGAAGAATTCAAGACTGGTTGCCTCACTGCTCGATAGATCGAGCATCAATAGTGATGATGTTATATACGAGATTGGTCCAGGCAAGGGTATTATTACAGAGCAACTTGCTCTGCGCTGCAAACAGGTTGTCGCCATAGAGAAAGACCCCCGCCTAACAGCCCTGCTGTTACAGAAGTTCGCGGATAAGCCCAGTGTGACTATCTATCCTGGCGATTTCCTACATTATCATCTGCCATATCAACCGTACAAAGTGTTTGCGAATATTCCATTCAATATCACTACGTCCATCGTCACCAAGCTAACAGCTTCAGAACATCCACCGGAAGAGGCTTACCTGACAATGCAAAAGGAAGCAGCAGAGATGTTACTAGGGAAACCTCACGAATCACTGCGTACAATTCTCCTAAAACCCTGGTTTGAGATGGAAATTGTCCATCGTTTCGAGCGTAAGAATTTTATCCCTACGCCACGAGTTGATGTGGTTATGTTGCGCTTGCGTAAAAGAGGACCGCCCCTGATACAGAGTGAAGAGAGGCAGTGCTTCCGTGACTTTGTCGTACATATTTTCACTGCTTGGCAGCCGACTCTAAAGTTTACTCTCAAAAGCATTTTTACTGAGCAACAACTTAAAGGTATAAAGAGAGCATTGAGCATTGACCTTGATGGAACGCCAACATCCCTACCATTTGAGCATTGGCTAAACCTGTTCGAGTACTTTAAAGCGCTAAGGAATAATCGAACAATGCACGTAATCGGGGGAAGTGAGAAACGCCTTATTCAGCAACAGAACGAACTCCATAAAATACATAGAACCCGACAAAACAGATGAAAGGGCTTGATATATAATGGACCCCAAGAACGGGGTCTCCCTCATCCCGTGCTTGCTCCTGATGCTGCCATTGATCTGCAAATGCATACCACCTCCAGTGATGGCACATGGACTCCTGAACAACTGATCGATTACCTGGTGAGGGAACGGTTTGACCTGGTGGCCATCACCGATCATGATCGTGTAGATACCGCCGCCTCGTTGCAACAGCTTGCGACACGGAAGCAGTTGCCCGTGCTTACGGCAGTAGAAATGAGTACCTCGTGGAAGGGTGAGCTGACCGATGTGCTCTGCTATGGGTTTGATCCAGAACAGAACGAGTTGCATGACTTAGCACAAGCTATTACATACCGCCAGCGAGAGAACACCAGGGAAGTTTATGAGAATATCCGCAAGATCGGATCGTTTGCGAACCCGCATGAACTGGTTGCCCTCTTAGAAAAACCGAGCGCGCAACAACCACATGAACTGGTTGCCCTCTTAGAAAAATAGGGCTATTGAAGCATAATCATTGCCGCTCCCTCTTTTTTGAGGCGAAGCGGCAATCCTTTCATCACAAGTACAGAAACGGAGGAGTTTATAGCTTAATCTTTCTGTACATCGCTCTAGTACGTCTTGTACGCCAAGAGACAATCAAGCAGTGATGAGAACGCGAGGCAGGATGTCGCTGCACACCTTTTCACCAAAAACAAAACCGCCACCTTGCTTTCCCTCACACAGCCTGCTTGTCGCAAAGCGGCTTCTAAAGGGCCTGCAAAGAGACGGTCGATCAAAATAAGCGGGAGACGGGACTCGAACTCGCGACAGCCTGCTTGGAAGGCAGGTTGTTCCATGATCACCGCTTGCTTCTTATAAAATGACCTCACACCTAGCTCTAGCGTTATCGCATCGAATGTGAGCGTGTCCAACAAAAGTGTTCACATGCATTTCAACACATGACCACCTGCCTTTACCGAATTACAAACCCTCGCCACATAAAACCCTTACTGACAAAAGTGTTCACCAACTCGCATAGGCAGGTTGTTCGTGCCTGGAACTGCTTCTCAAGCAACTATAGAACATCTCTTCGCAAAATACAAGGGAGGCAGGTTTTTGCGAAGTATCTCTTCGCAAAAATCGTTTGTGTTTTTATGGCTGGATGCTTACGAGAAGGATGTTCGCTTCCTGGAAGAAATTTCTCTTCTTCAACCTCCAAAAGCGAGTCACGATCACTGGAAAAAGCGGGTCACCATTTTCCCACCGGATCGGATTTCCCATGATATCATGTGCCAACTCTCTCTTTTGTATGGTACACTGGCTAGCAAAGGGATGATCGTCCATTTTAGTTGCGCACAGGAGGATGTTATGGCGACGAATCCCCAACGCGAGGGTTCTCAACGATCGGGATGGCCTGGCAAGGGCAAAATCATGACCGAGGACGCCTATCACGAATTGGAGCGTCTCTCCCCTGATCGCAAGTATGAGTATATCAATGGCATCGCCTACATGATGTCTGGTGGGAGTGTGGCTCACGACCGGATCACTCGCAACATCGGCTCTGCGCTCGATCGCCAGTTTCGCTCTGGCCCCTGTACCGTCTTTGGGGTGGACGTGCAGGTATTGATCGGCACGAAACGAAATGGAAAGCCTCATTATGTATACCCAGATGCGACGGTTTCCTGCGATCGTGCTGATAGACGCCCGGATAACACCTTGATCACATCGCCGCGCCTGGTGGTAGAAGTGCTCTCTCCTGGGACGGAAGTACGAGATCGGGGTATCAAGATGAGAGCGTACCAGCAGTGTCCCACGATCCAAGAAATCGTGCTGGTGAGCCAGTTTGCTCAGTATGTAGAAGTCTGGCAGCGTAATGAGCAAGAGCCAGATAATCCAAAAGGATGGTCCTATCGCCATTATGGGCCGGGTGACACAATCAATTTCTCCAGCATTGCGGTGCAGATTGCGATTGGGGAATTCTATCGAGGACTAGAGTTTGACGAGGGCGAATTCGAGGACGAATGAGTAACCCTTTCAGGCCAAACCTATTTAGAAATGAGACACACATCTTGAGACTACTATGAGGATCCGTAAAATATGGTGTGGAGAGCGAATTATCCTGCCATATCTCGGCAGTGGGATGATTGTGTAGGATCATGTGAATGAGTGGTGTCTTCATGACTCTGCACGCTCTAATGCTTCAACCATGAGGGCCATCGCGTCCTGCTCTCCTACTACCTGCTGTAACTCTTCCTGAAGTTTCCCCATGTTCTCCAGGCGAGCGGTAATAAAGGCATGTGGGGCAGTGATTGCCATGCTAGAGAGACCACGCTGTGCAGCTTCATATTCTTCGGTGATCTGTTGCATTAAGCGTGCAACCTCACTCTTGTTGCTTGGATTATTCATAGGTCTGCGTCTCCTTCGTAAGCATTCCCATCTCTTATAGCTCATGTAGCGTCTGTACTTCTGTTGTCACAGAAACCGTTTCACTCATGTGCGAGAGTGGAATGGCAAGAGCATGCGCCAGTTTTTCTACACACGAAGGCGTACTGACGTGTAAGGGAGAACGACATAATCTGCGAACCGTCGAGTAGGATACATCTGCCACTGCTGCTGCTTGCTTCATCGACATGCCCCGCTCCGCGAGCACCTCTTTGACACGCCACCGTGTCACGGTTGTCTCTTCGACAACGCCGGGTAGACGACAAAAACCGGCCTGAAATCCTTGTGGTTGCGCTTTTACGGTGAGGATGGGCAAGTGTGAAAAGTCTTTATGCCATACTTGCGCCTCCTGGAGAGCTTGCTCATATGTTTCGGCGTAGATATTGGTGAGTTGTGTCATATATTTGCCATCACTAGCTGCAACCAGATGATGGATTTTTCTCGTCATACTGTTCTTCCTTTTACTGTTATATTCGTAATGAACATCTAATGCATTTCCAAGAGTACATAGGAGTGAGTAAAAAAAGGGAAGAAGAGTGTAGGAGAGAGGAAGCAAAAAGGAAGAAGCATGAGACACAAATTCGTCGTCTCTTGAGAGAAACATGACTATGGTATAATGATGGTCCCGTATCTGAATATGTTGATAGTCTGCCGTTTTGCAGAGGATGTGATGCCGCTTATGGAACAAACTCCTACCGGAAACGAGTCCTTGCTCCCGCGTGTCCGCCTTTCAACACTTGGTCACTTTCGCTTTGAACGGCTCGTTCGTCAGTCTGATCAAGAGCTATCCTATTCCCTCATGTCAAACGCAGAATGGCAAGGAAAAGGCAAAGCATTGACCTTGCTCAAGGTGTTGCTCTGTCAGCACAATCGTCGAGCAACGCGAGATAAGCTGATAGACTTATTGTGGTCAGAAGAGGAGCAACACGAGATGAAGGATATCCGTGCTGCCCTCAAAACGACGGCGGTTGTGTTGCGCGATGTTTTGCGCATAGACAGCGAGGAGAGTTTGCTCATCTCGCTTTTGTCGAGTGACGAACTCATACTAGCCGAGCAACAACAGGTTTGGGTTGATGCCGATGCTTTCGAGACGCTGGTACATCAAGCGGTCAGAACAACACAGAGGCAAGATGCTCTTCCTCTCTGGGAACAAGCCTACGCATTAGCACAAGGTGAATTTCTTGAGGACGAGCCGTATAGTGAATGGGCAACCTCACGTCGAGAGACACTGCACGGCAAGATGGGACAATGTGCTCATGCCTTAGCAGACCTCTACGTCGCCCAGCAACGTCTCGATCTTGCACAAAATATCTTGTGGGATGTTGCAACAGCGACACCGATTGACGAGGATGCGCTTTGCCGCTTGCTAGAACAACAAGAACGCTATCACGCTGCATGGCATCTCTACACTAATGCCAAACGAGAATGTGCAAAAGAAGAACGACACCTGACGCCGCGTGTGCATGCACTGGCAAAGCGTCTTCGAGCAAAGCTTATAACGATTGAACCTTATACCACTACAAATGGGGTCATACCTGTCCCGTCAGCTTCAGCTATTTCTGATCATTCTACCACTATATTTGCTGTTGATACGCATACTATTCTTCCTTTATCCGTACTTCCAGACGTATTGGCGCAAGAAATGACCTCTATAGATTGCGCTGTGTGGTTTGGCTTTAAGCAAGCACAAATTCTGGCGTTTATTCATCAATGGATAGGGCGTAGAACATCTTGCCATGAACTTCAGAGCGTAATTCATCGGATGATCGATACATTTGATGAAGCGAAAGTACTGTTTGATGAGGATACATTTAAACTGTCTCGAAGACAAGCACTTGTCGCTCTTGCAGTGCAGCCACTCGCATTATTTGTTGGATTTCGCTGGGAACAGCAGTCTTCTTATATGCTGGAAGAGTTATTACCTCATTATGCTGCAAGTATTACAGCGTGTTGGCGTTTACTGCAGGGAAGAGAATTATCTCTTGTCAACGACATTTTAATAAGCTATTTACCAACGCTTACACAAGTGGCACACCAGCCATCAAAGTATCAAAAAACGGCTGCTATGCTTGCAACACAAGGCTATCGTTTACATGGGATTATTGCACTTCATCGCAATAACATCAACGCTGTCGCGTCCTCTTTTCAAAAAGCGTTGTACTATAGTGAGATTGCAGAACATCCAAACTTCTACGTTTCTGCGCTTATTTCGTTAGGATATCATAAGCCAAATCCAATACAATCTGCAGCTATCTATGAAAAAGGTCTCATCCATGTAAATAAAATTTCTCCACTTCTATGTTCCAGATTAAATGTTGAGTTAGCAGTTGCATATGCTCAACAAAACCGCAGGCAAGAAGCTCTTCAACATTTAATGCTTGCACAGGAAGCCTATCCTGAGTCTGCTGAACGTGATCCAAGCTCTGTCTATGCAGAATTTAGTCCCTCGTCAATGATCCTCGAAGAAGGATTGCTCCATTTAGGGTTAACACATCATGAGTCTAACGAGCATGACGCTCAGCGAGCATGGAAAACCTTTGAGCGGGTAGAAACATCTCAGTCAGGGTTTATCACACCAGAGCGTATTCGTGTAGAGATTATCAATTATCAAGCAAAAACAGCTCTTGCACTAAGAAACCTTGAGAGTTTCTGTCTATACCTCGAACGGGGTGCTCGTGGTGCGAAAGCATTAGAAAGTGAAAAGCGGCGTCAGGAAGCTATTGCTATCTATAAGGAAGCACGAATGGTTTGGCCGGAGGAACCACGGGTGAAAGAACTTGCTGAATTGCTCTTGTAGAAAACGGCGAGAGAGAGAAATAACACAGTGTTCTGTCCACAGTAGAGGAAAGAGATGCATCAAGAGAAACGAAGAACAGCCGTTGTAACTGGAAGCACGAAGGGTATTGGAAAAGCGATTGCGTTACACTTGGCGAAACAGCAATACAACGTAGTTTTAAATTATGCAGGTGATGATGAACAGGCACAAGAAACGTTACGAGAGTGTCAGCAAGAAAATGAACATGTCGTGTTAGCAAAAGCAGATGTCTCAAAGCAGCAAGACGTTGAGAGGCTCATGCACATCTGTATACAAACCTTTCACTCACTCGATATCCTCGTTAATAACGCTGCACGCGTTGTTGATAAGCCTGTCCTTGAAATGACAGAGGTTGAGTGGGACCAAGTTGTTGACATCAATATGAAAGGGACATTTCTTTGTGCTCAAAGAGCAGCTTTGTACATGCTTCAGCAAGATGAGGGTGGTATTATTCTCAACATTGGAGCTTCAACGGGGATACGGGGAAGAAAGAATGGCATTAATACCTGTGCATCAAAAGCAGGTATCATGATTATGACTCAATGTTTAGCACTAGAGTTAGGCCCAAAGATACGGGTAAATAGCATCGTTCCAGGGCTAACACGAACGGAAGAAACAGAAAAACGTTTTCACTTGGACGATCCCAACGTCCTTCGCTTAAGAGAAGAAACAGTTCCTTTGCAAAGAATAGGCACTCCCGAAGATATTGCACGAGCCGTAACACTGCTTCTTTCGGAAGATGCATCATTCATCAATGGACAAAAAGTGGTTGTAGATGGCGGACAGTATATGTGGTAGGCTCAACGCAGATGTACACACCAAGTTCGGCTACTGGTCGGCAATGATTGATCATATCTAAATGGTATCACCTTCATTTCTTCTAAAAGAAGCGTGAACTCGCAAGGCGAGGGCCTTGCTCAGCATCAAAAGAAGGTCATCAAGGCAACTGTTTTGTAAAGGACGTACAGCAAGATTTCAGGTGAGGCAATGCGTTGTGGAGTCATCAGTGAGCAAGTGAGTCGCTACGCGGGGGTGCACAGGAAGCTCTGAGAACAAGCGATGTTGAGAGCTCTACATGGTTTGACTCGAACAATTGTCCGGCGATCAGGCGTAGAAGCATCATTGCGGCCATCTTTCCTATCTCGACAAGTGGTTGACGAATAGTCGTTAATGGTGGTGCCATCTGTGCGGCATACATTACATCGTCGAAACCAATCACGCTTATGGCCTCCGGGATACGAATATTCCGCTGGTATAGCGCCTGATAGACGCCCGTTGCCTGTGCATCATTGCCAGTAAAAATAGCTGTCGGTGGATCGGGAAGATCGAGCAGCGCATAAGTCTGCTTGATGCCGTCACCTAAGAGATAGTTCCCTTCACAAATTAAGGTAGAATCTATCGGGATTCCCGCACGCTCCAGGGCTTCGCGGTAGCCCGCCAGGCGTGCGCGAGAAGTCATAAGATAGAGAGGACCTGTGATAATGCCAATGCGACGATGACCCAACGAGATGAGATATTCGGTGGCTGTATATCCTCCCAACCAGATCGTCGATCCGATGGTGGGGAAAGCCGTTGTTGGTTCGTTACGATCACCGATAGCGACAAAGGGCGTATGCTGCTCTACCAGTGCGTTCGCGATGCCAACCCGTTCATAAGGGAGCAGGAGTAAAACGCCATCGGTAGACTGATCAAGTATGCGGCGTAACCAACGGCGTTCCGCCGTCTCATCTTCATTTGTAGCGAAAACCACGAGACGATGCCCGCTCGCCTCCAACACTTCCTGTACCCCTTGCATAATGCCGAGATCATAGCCACCTTCCAGGCGCATAATAACCAGATCAATGAGTCCGGTCTGTCGCTTACGCAAATGGCGTGCCGCGTGATTTTGCACGTAGTCATGGTCCTCAACCATTTGCTGGATGCGAGCCCGCGTCTCAGCCCCCACTCCTGGCAACTGGTTCAGCACCTTAGAAACTGTTGTAGTTGAAACACCTGCCTCCTTGGCAATCTCGACCATCGTCAAACGCTTGCTCTGCCTTTGCCTCATAGACATACATTTCCCTCTGCTTAGGGAAACGTTTCCCTAAATACGAGGAAACGTTCCCTGGATGTGTTGCGCTAATCGTAGCATAGCACGTATCATCCTGTCAACTTCGCACGCCGCCATGCATTTTCCCTTCAGCATACGATCCAATAATTGCTGTAAAAAAAGAGTTTTTTGCTAATAGTCTCTCTTCCCTTGACAGAAATCTATTTCTGAGTTACAGTTACTTTAAGAGATTTTTAGGGTGAACGTTTACCTTACTATCTTTTCGGGTAGATGGTACAGACGTGTGAGTATACAATGAAGTTCTGACAACGCGCACGCTCTTAACATTGCTATCTGCCGATATAGCATATGCCTCGCGCAGAGGTAGAGGTAACTGCTTGTGCAGAGACAGGTACACGAGCAGGAAGCCAGCACAATTGTTTCGTCAGCGTTCGACGAATAAGTTTTGAAGGAGGTCTATTAGCTATGATGCTCATTTCTTCATGGGGTTCATTGCGCGATTACTCCACCTGTTTCCCACGTATGGTACTTTACGTTCATTCCACGTATCTTTGTCCGGCACGCAAATAATTTTTCTTTCCCTAGGCTCTTTCTCTAGCTGTTACCAATTGAATTGATGGAAGGAACTACCTTCTTTCCCGATCCTACTATCTGTACAATCATGTTGTCATTTTGCCGCAACGTCCTGACAACATGATGAAATGCCTTATACATATTTTTAAGGAGGCTATTTCATGAGTATGACACCAAAAGACGCACCAGTAATTAATCGGCGAAGCTTGTTGCAGCGTGGTGCTGCAATAGGTGCAGGTCTCATTGGCCTGGAGGCATTCGTTGCCTGTGGCTCAACTGAGACAACCAGTAGCAGTACAACGACGGCAACAGTGAATACGTTACCTCCTTCCAGCAATCCAGGTGCAATATACGTATTTAACCAGGTTGTCAAACAATTTGAGCAGACACATCCGAACGAAAAGATCGTCGGGAAAAATGATCCGTATGATCCTGCAACCTTCCTGGCAAGGCTTGCCGCCGGTCAAGCAGAAGACGCGACGCAGAGCTATTTTACGGAACCGCAACTCCTCATGAAGAAGCATGCGCTAGCTGATATTAGTGATCTAGCCAAAGGCTGGAAATACTTCAGCAGCTACAATCCGAGTATTGCAGAGATTGTAACCGACTCTGCAACCGGAAAAATTTATGGTATTCCCCAGAATGCCTATGGACTCGGCGTCTTCTACAATCGTGCCATGTTCAAGGCCGCTGGACTCGACCCAGACAAGCCTCCGACCACGTGGGATGAATTCCGTACTTACGCGAAGAAATTGACTACACCATCTGTAGCAGGCTTTGCCGAGACGAGTACCTCCAATCAGGGCGGCTGGCATTTCACGAACTGGATCTATACAGCCGGTGGCGACATGCAGTCGGCAGACGGCAAGAAAGCACTTTTCAATAGTGACAAAGGCGTGAGCGTGCTGCAGATGCTCAAGGATATGCGTTTCACCGATCAATCTATGACGAAGCAGCAACTTTTCACCCAGGCTGATACGCTCCAATTGCTAGCCACTAATAAGGTCGCGATGGTGATCATGGCACCCGACCAGCTAACCTCCTTGAAGGCGCAGTACCAGGCAAATATGGATAATTTTGGCATTGGGCCAATGCCGCAAAATGGTGGCAATGCCGCGCTGACAGGTGGCAACATCTTCGTTTTCAATCCTAAATCATCTCGGGATGCTATTAAGGCTGCGTTTGATTACGTCATTTACTCAAACTTTGACCTGAATGTAGTGGAGAATAGCCTGGCATTACAAGCCTCTTCCGGGCAGGTAGCAGGTGCTCCTACCAATATTCTCTTTATCGGCGATTTTCAGCAGAAAATTAACGCACTTAATGCCAAATATGCGAATGTGCCGCTGCAAAACTACACGACCTTCGTTAATGCACAAGTGAAGCTTCGTGCTGAGCCGCGCACCCAGACGCAGAAAATGTATGCCGCCCTTGATCCTGTGGTACAGGCGGTCTTGACCAATCGGGGAGCCGATCCAAAAGCTCTGCTCGATCAAGCAGCGCAGCAGTTCCAGCAGATACTCGATCAGTCCGCCTCTTAGAGAAGAGGTAGGCGTGAATTGTCTCTTTGGAGTTCCCTCCAGGGCATCTCGTCGGCGGCTCTCGCTTGCTAAAAGATTTGAGCAGCATTGTGTGTGGCTACCGAAAAAGAGATGATTCACGTCGCCGGACACCGTATGTCCAGAAGGAGATATCAATGGAACTATCATCACCTCCCTCGTCTTCCGTGTCACATGCGAAACCCGTGCCGCTGCAACCTGGGCAAGGGAGCAGGGGGGATGACGTACCCATTAGACCCAAACCACGGGCTTCACACAAAGTGTCGATTGCTCTACGACGTAGCTTAAGTGGCTATCTTTTCCTCTTGCCTGCGCTACTTGTCTTTGCGCTATTCGTATGGTACCCGATTGTGCTGGGCATGTTGATGAGTTTTCAGAGCGTTGACCTGATTAATCCTGCTACGTGGGTGGGGTGGGCAAATTATCACGAAGTACTCACTGATCCACTTTTCGCTGTCGCATGGCGCAATACGCTGGAATTTACTGGCTACGCGCTGCTCTTTGGCTACATTGTTCCACTCATCCTTGCGTTGGTCATCAATGAGATGCGTCATGCCAAAGGCTTTTTCCGCCTGGCTTTCTATATACCGGTGATGTTGCCGCCGATTGTCACAGTCTTTCTCTGGCGCTGGATCTACAATCCTGATTCGGGGCTATTGAATGCTCTCCTCAACCTGGTTCATCTGCCCGGTGGTCTCTGGCTGGAGATGCCGAGTAGTGCGTTACCTGCGCTGGTCGTTATCGCGACGTGGAGCGGTGCCGGTACCAGCATGCTGATTTATCTCGCGGCCCTTCAGGGCGTGTCCGCGACACTCTATGAGGCCGCGGAGATCGATGGCGCAAATATCTGGCGTCGGCTCTGGCATGTGACGCTGCCAACCATCCGTCCAATACTGCTGTTGATGCTTGTACTGCAGATTATTAATACTATGCAGGTCTTTATTGAACCCTTTACGGTTACTAGTGGCGGACCGCAGAATGCGACGATGAGTGTCTTACTCCTGATTTACAACTATGCGTTCCAACAGGCCGATTTCGGCGGAGCCAGTGCTATGGGGGTCATGCTGTTCCTGGTGCTTGCTCTATTTGCGCTCATCTATATGCGAATGACGAATCGTTTGATGCAAGGAGAATAAGCAATGGCTCTTACTCCACAGAATATACAAGAAGATGTGCAGCTTTTGGGCAGAAAGAGATGGCTACGACGTGAGCAGGCCGTGGAAGAACGCACACTGGTTTCACTCATTGTGCTGAGACGGCCTTTCGGACGTGTCGTCTACTGGACAGTTTTCGTACTATTGCTCATATCTACCTTGATTACGATTGGTCCCATTTACTGGATGTTGAGTGGTGCCTTGAAATCGAGTGTTGAGATTTTCCAGTCTCCACCGACGTTCTGGCCTCTCCATCCCCAGTGGCTCAATTATGTCAATGCCTGGAACATCCTGAATTTTCCGCTCTACTTCAAGAATACGCTGGTGTTGGCCGCCGGTGCGGTCGTTTTACAGCTTGTGGTATCAGCTACCGCAGCCTACTCGCTCTCGAAGCTGCAACCCGCAGGCAAAGGCATCATCCAGTTTGGGTTTTTCAGCACGTTGATGGTGCCTCCAGTCGCATATCTGATCCCACAATTCGTCAATATCAGCAATCTCCCCTTCATTCATGTGTCGCTGTTCAACTCCTGGGGAGGAGTCTGGTTACCCGAAGCTGCCAACGCATTTAATATCCTGGTGTTGAAGAGCTTTTTTGACAGCATTCCTACTGATCTGACAGACGCGGCACGATTAGATGGCGCAAATGCCTGGCAGATCTTTACACGCATTATCCTCCCCCTTTCACGCCCCGCGCTGGCTGTGACAACGATTTTTACCATCATTGCTTCCTGGAAAGATTTTCTCTGGCCCCTGCTGGTACTGGCGAACGATAATATTCAACCACTTATTGTTTCCCTTTATCATCAATCAGCCCAACACTCGAACCTTCCATTTACCTATCTCATCGCGGGGCTTATGCTTGCCAGCATTCCGCCGATTCTTCTCTTTCTGCTGTTCCAACGGCAGATTATTCGAGGAATCAGTTTAACGGGTCTCAAGGGTTAAACCACATTGTCGTTTAATGTGTACATTGTACGTTGACGTACCAGTTCATACCGTATCACAGGCTAACGGTATGAGATGAAACAAAAGCCTGGAAAGGAAATCGCACAATGCAGGATACAAAGAGCAAAAACTGGAAGATATTGCTCGCGCTATGTGTCACTTGCCTTCTCGTCATCAGTTCTATCGGGGCGATTGCTACATTTCCCCATCTAACGTATGCGCATAATGCAGCGAAAGCATCTACCTCTGTAAAGAGCAATACAAGATCAAACAGCGCAAGTGCCGCTGCTGGTGCCACGCTTCCATACGTTGAGATGGAAGCCCATAGCGCCTCCACCAACGGCACCATCCTCGGCCCTGACTATCAGTTGGGGGCTCTAGCTTCTGATGCCGTAGATCGCACGATCGTCCAGTTGACCCAGGGGAAATCCGTCCAATTCACACTGCCCCAATCAGCCAACTCGATCAACCTGCGCTATAGCATCCCAGATGCTGCCAATGGTGGTGGCATCAACGCATCGCTTAGCATCTACATCAATGGAACAAAGCAGGCAAACGATCTGCAACTTACATCGAAATATAGCTGGGTGTATGGACAGCCGAGTTTTTCTGATTGTCACGCGAACGTCTGGTCGAAAAGCCCTGGTGGCACACCACATCATCAATTTGATGAGGTGCATGCGCTGTTGCCGCAGATGGCCGCTGGCAGCACGGTGAAACTGCAAGTCGATGCCGAGAATACAGCTTCATGGTATGCCATCGATGTCGCTGACTTCCAGCAAGTGGCGGCACCACTGACCCAGCCAGCGGGCTACATCTCGGTCACCGACTCGCCGTATAACGCTGATCCGAAAGGCGCGACGGATTCCACCACGGCCATCCAGAACGCTGTCAATGCGGGTGCGGCTCAGGGCAAGGGAGTGTGGATTCCGCAAGGCACCTACCTGGTCACAAGCCACATCCTCGTCGATAATGTCACGCTGACGGGCGCGGGTCCGTGGTATTCGGTCCTCGGAGGTGCCCCCATTGGCACCGGCACCGGTGTTGGCGTCTATGGACACGATACATATGATGGCAATCCCAGCGCCAATGTCAACCTGTCGAATTTCGCCGTTGAGGGTCAGGTCACGAACCGCATCGACTGTCTACAGGACAATGGCATCGGTGGCTCACTGAATAACTCGACCATTTCCAACGTCTGGATCGAACATACCAAGGTTGGTATGTGGTTCGATGGGCCGTTCAGCGGCCTGAAAGTCACTGGTAGCCGCATTGACAGCACGCTCGCTGATGGCATCAACTTCCATCGTAACATCACCAACTCTAGCGTCGCACAAACGATCATTCGCGGTGCTGGTGACGATGGCCTCGCGATGTGGTCGGCTACCGATAATGTGCCGGCAACAGGTGATAGCAACGATACCTTTGACCACAACACCGTGCAGTCACCCTATCTAGCCAACGGTATCGCTATCTATGGTGGCAATGGAAACTCCGTCACGAACAATCTTGTCACCGACTCGCAGTATCGGGGCGGCGGCATCATGCTGGATTATGAAAATTTCGGCAACCCAACGGCACCTTTCAGTGGCACAACTACCATCTCGAACAACACGATCAAGTATACAGGTGGTTTTGGGGACCAGGGCATCCAACAATTTGGCGCGCTCATGTTCTGGGCAGATAACGGTGCCATCAACGCGCCCTTTACTGTCTCAGGGGATGAGATCGATAACAGTCAATACGCCGCGATTTCATTCGATGGCGGCAACCCCATTAGCAACGTCGCCATGAGCAACATCAACATCAATGGTGCTGAGTTCGCGTTTTCCAATAAAGTGAACACCATAACGGGTTCAGCCAGCTATGTGACAGCTAGCGGCCTGACTGTGGGCGGCTTGGAGAGCTGTGAGGGCCCGGGATCCTGGAATGTGACGATGGGGCCGGGCAACTCCGGCTGGAGCTCGACTCCACAAATCTGCGGTTTCCCGACCGGGACGCCAACCCCGTCGCCTACGTCACCTGCGGGAACGCCAACCCCGTCGCCTACGTCACCTCCGGTAACGCCAACCTCAACACCAACACCTTCTCCCGCGCCGACCGGGACATTGATAACCGCGATCAACGCTGGTGGAGGTGCAGCGGGCAGCTTTGTCGCCGATACAGACTATAACCAGGGCAACACCTTTAGTGATACCTCGACCCCGATTGATACCAGTGGTGTGAGCAGTCCTGCTCCACAGGCGGTCTATCAGACCTGCCGTTGGAACAGTTCGTTCACCTACACCATTCCAGGCTTGACTGCAGGTAAGGCATATACTGTGCGGCTCGACTGGGCAGAGCTGACCTTCCACTCTGCTGGGGCGCGCGTCTTTAACGTGGCGATAAATGGAAGTTCAGCATTGAGCAACTTCGATGTCTATGCCACGGCAGGATACAAAAAAGCCCTGGCGAAGTCGTTCAATGTGACGGCCAATGCCAGCGGGCAGATCGTCATCGCTTTCTCGCAAGCAGGTGCAGACAATCCTTTCATCAATGGAATTGAAGTCTGGGATCCTGCTGGTGGTCCAACACCAACGCCGCCCCCGACAAAAACGTTGGTCAAGGCAATTAACGCTGGTGGGGGTGCAGCGGGGAGTTTCGTTGCCGATACTGGCTACAACCAGGGCAACACCTTTAGTGATACCTCGACCCCGATTAACACTAGCGGCGTAAGCAACCCAGCACCACAGGCGGTCTATCAGACCTGCCGCTGGAATAGTTCATTTACCTACACCCTCACTGGTCTACAGGCAGGCAAGTCCTACACGCTACAGCTTGATTGGGCGGAACTGAGCTTCCAGGCACGTGGGCAGCGGGTGTTCAATGTGGCGGTCAATGGAGGCTCCGTGCTGAGTAACTTCGATGTCTACGCGACAGCAGGCTACAAAACCGCTCTCGCGAAGCAGTTTCCTGTCACCGCCAATAGCAGTGGACAGATCGTCATCGCCTTTACACAGGGGGGCGTAGATAATCCCTTTATCAATGGCATTGAACTCTATGCCTGATTAGCAATGAAGTGCTACATGGTGTAAAGCCAGCAGAGAGAGACTCGGTAAGATGGGAGGTAGGAGGAACCATCTGCCTCTCTCTGCTGGCTTTACGCCTTTGTGATACATCTTGTAATAGGCATTTTGGGGAGGTTCTCTATCATACTCTTGACAGAAACCGGTTTCTGGGTTACAGTTGATTTACCGAAGCAAATACGTTTCGTACATTCATAGCGCAACGATGCTAAAGCAGGGTTTTCTGTCAAGTATTGCAGAGGAGCAAGGAGACAGCATGGACAACAAGCTGACGATTCAGGACATTGCACGTCTTGCGGGTGTCTCAAAGGCAACGGTCTCGCGGGTTCTCAACCACAATCCATCCGTCGATGCTCTCCTGCGTGAGCGTGTGCAACGGGTCGTGCAAGAGTACGATTTTGTTCCCAGTATCACCGCCATTGGGTTGGCTGGTGGTCGCACGCGTTTGATTGGTGTGCTTGCTCCTCCTTTGACATGGCCTTCTGTTCCTGAAATCATGCATGGCGTTGCTGAATATATTGAATGTACCAACTACGAAATTGTGTTATATAGCATTGGTTTTGAACGCAACCACTCTGATGTACTTGACCACATTCTGAGTATGAAGATGGTTGCTGGTCTCCTAGCAATTTTTCCCGGTGAGCTTTCGCACAATCTCACGCATCGCTTCCAGCAAGGTTTTCCTCTGGTCACAATCGATGACCAGGCAAAACCAGCGACTCTTCCTTGGGTCGGTGTCGATAATATCTCCAGTGCTTATGAGGCCACTCGCCATTTACTCGACCTTGGACATAGACGTATTGCTCATATTCTGGGGCCTCAGAATTACTATTGTGCCGTTGAACGATACCAGGGATATTGCCAAGCCTTGCAAGATGCTGGAATTTCCATCGACCCAACGCTTCTTTTGCAGGGGACGTTCGAGCCTGCTACTGGGCGTCAGTGCGCCACGAAGCTCTTCTCACGTGACAGGCGTGACTGGCCTACAGCCATCTTCGTTGCCAATGATCAAATGGCATATGGGGTCTTAGAAGTCGCTGAGCAGTTGGGCATCCAGGTGCCAGAAGAGATCGCCGTAGTTGGCTTCGACGATAATAATTTTTCTGCTCACATGCGGCCCTCTCTCACGACAATTCGCCAACCATTTTCCGAGATGGGACGGAAAGCCCTCGAAGTCCTCATAAAGATGATTGATCAGAACCATAGCATGGAGAAAGGAGCGCAAAAACGATCTCCGCAGCAAGGATCAGAGCATTCCTTTGAGGGTAGTCAAGCAAGCTCCTCTCTGCGTATCCAGGTACCAACGCACCTGGTTGTGCGAGCATCTAGTGGTGCTCCTCGACCTCTCTCGATTGGTTTATAGCGCCGTCTCTATCCTTTCTTATAAGAAATAAGATGCTCATGTTTTCCACTCTGTGCTTTACAGAGATTGTGGTACTGTCATCGTGTTGTCTCGTTGTCATACTCTTGACACACTTTCTGTGGAAACTGACGTTCAGTTTCCGCGTCTGCTATCTTCGTTTGTCTAGGGAGAGGTGAGGATATCTTTGCTTCGCTACGTCCTAGCAACTATTGGAAAGGGGCAATCAATGCACATGTTTCCTCAAGGGGACCAGGCAAACTGTTCCCAGCAACACCGTACACCTAAGGCTCTTCGAGTGGCTACACTGCTGCTGCTGATCGTATCACTGATGGTTGCAGCCGTAAGTGTCGTCTCCTTTCGTGGGATACACAAAGCCCACGCAGACACCGCTTGGACTCCAATCTGGAGTGATAATTTCAATGGATCGGCTGGCACAGGTGTCGACACAGCCAACTGGCGCTACGATACCGGAACAGGTTGGGGCACCGGAGAGATCGAGACCATGACGAATAGCACAGCTAATGTGCAGCAGGATGGAAGCGGTCATCTGAAGATTACTGCCATCCGTGACGCAAATGGGAACTGGACATCTGGGCGCATCGAATCACAGCGTGCAGATTTTGCAGCACCTGCTGGTGGTCAGTTACAGGTAAGTGCCTCAATTCAGCAACCTAATGTCTCCGGGGCTGCGGCTGCTGGCTACTGGCCTGCTTTCTGGATGCTCGGCGCACAATTTCGGGTAGACCATAACTGGCCCAACGTCGGTGAAATCGATACGATGGAAGATATCAATGGACTCAGTTCCGTTTTCGGTACCCTGCATTGTGGTGTCAGTCCCGGTGGTCCCTGTAACGAAACAACCGGTATCGGCAGCGGACAGCACGCGTGTCCCGGTTGCCAGACCGGCTTTCATACGTACTCGGTCATTGTCGATAGAAGCGTTTCACCTGAACAGATTCGCTGGTATTTAGATGGTGCTAACTACTTCACTGTACACGCCAACCAGGTCGATGCGACCACGTGGACGAACGCGGTGGATCACGGTTTCTTCATCATCTTTGACCTGGCGATGGGCGGTGGCTTCCCGAACGCTTTCGGTGGTGGTCCAACCGCCGCAACCCAGTCTGGGGTATCTATGATCGTCGATAACGTGCAAGTATCCACCTCGGGTGGCTCTACTGGCGGGGCAACACCTACCCCTACGTCCACGACACCAGCACCTACCCCTACGTCCACAACGCCAACGGGTAGTGGCTTTACCCAGAGCGCAAGCAGCGTTGGCACCAACCAGGCACAACTCAGCTTCCAACCCAACGGCTGGACAGCAGGCTACGTCATTGCACACTATACGGTGGGAAGTGGGACGCAGCAAAACGTCAATATGACCTATAATAATAGCACCTCGCGCTGGGAGTATACGGTGGGAGGTTTGAGTCAGGGCAATGTCATCAACTACTCATTCACCTACCAGAAAAGTGGACTCCAGTACGATACTGGATCATACAGCTATACCTTCGGGGCGACTCCAACTCCAACACCAATTCCAAACGGTAGCTTTGCTCAGGGTGTGAGCAGTACAGGGTCGAGCCAAGCACAGTTCACCTTCCAACCAAGCGGTTGGACGGCTGGCTATGTCATTGTGCATTATACAGTTGCAGGTGGGACGCAGCAAAACCTGAACATGACGTATAACAGCAGTACCTCGCGCTGGGAATATACTGCAGGTGGCATAAGTTCAGGCAATGGCGTTACCTACTCGTTCACCTACCAGAAGAGTGGACTCCAGTACGATACTCAATGGTACTCATGGACACATCCATAAAGCGATAGATGGATTTCACCTGGTGCGATACCCTTCCCGGAAAAGGGCACCGAAGGCTAGTCCTGTGCTAGCCCCATTCTCCAGGAAGGGAAAATATCCTGAGTTGGGCGGCAGTAACATGCCGCTCAGCTACAAACAGAATCTCAGGCGTTGAAAAATAATCTTCTCTTGTAGCTTCTGGATACTATTTCAATGGCCCATTCTTGCCATACATATATCCCCGCTCTATACATTGCAGATACATAGTCTGCCCCATCTTCAATACAAGGAAAGGAATGTCCCCTCTTTATGAAAAACAAAGATGTAGGCTCTATCATTCATCATCGGAGGCTTTCTTATCACAAGGTAGCCATACTGATTACCTGTTCATGCATACTGGTCCTGTGTGGAACTCTGGCGTATGTATCGGTGGAAGGAATCCACCGAGTCCATGCGGATGCGAGCAGTGGCTTCAGCCAGGGAGCAAGCAGCAGCAGCTCTAATCAGGCCCTCTTCTGGTTCCAGCCATCAGGTTGGACGGCGGGCTATATGGTCTTGCACTATAACCAGCCTGATGCTCCACAACAGAACCTCAACATGACCTACAACAACGGAACGGCTCGTTGGGAGTACACCGCAAGCGGAATGAGTTCGGGACAGGTGATTACCTACTTCTTTACCTACCAGAAGGCTGGATTGCAGTACGACACCAGCAACTACACATGGACTTTCGGTTCAGGTGGGAGCGGTATAACACCGACCCCTATTGTCACAAGTGGTATAACGCCAACGGCCACTGTTGGAGGCGGCACCAACGGAACGTTCCCCTTCATTTTACAGAACAATACTCATGGAGTTTGGACGAACAACCAGGTCTATGTCCTAATCCTGGGTCAGGCCACGCAGGGCCAATGGTCTTATCTGAAGTCGGACGGTACCCTCGTTCATCTCAACCATCTGGATGCCAATGCTCCTAATCATTTGACTAAAAATGGCGTGAACTATGCGAATATGTCCTTTACACTGAATCAGGCGAGTACAGTTGTCGTTCCAACGCATCTCAACGGGGCAAGGATGTATATCTCGCTTGGATCGCCCATGTATATCCCGATTGCGCCCGATGACAGCGGCTGGGGTGGACCGAACGTCAGTAACCCCAGTGACCCAAACGCTGACGTGTACTTCGACTGGTACGAATTTGCCTACCAATACGGTGTGACTCCGTTTGGGGGCAACACCACTCAGGTCGATACGTTTGGGTTTCCAATGACCGCACGGCTGCAGCAGACAGCTATTGGATACGATCAGACGGTCGGTACTACCCTCAGCAGGGATCAGGTTTTCTCCCAGTACTCTGCTGCTGTTGGTCCAGCATTCAAATCGCTAGTCACTCCCTACCGGATTCTGGCCCCGCGTTCATCCACTTCTTTCGCGCCCGGTGGGAGCCAGGCGAACTATATGCAGGCATATATTGATCAGATGTGGAACTACTATACAACCAACCAGTTTACGTTCACTCGTCAGGGTGTAACCTTCACTGGAGGAGTGGTATACGGTCAGTTGCAATTTACGCGCAACGGTGCTGGCCCATTCTTTTTGAACAAGCCCACCTCCAGCGATGTTCTGGCCTGTTCGGGTGCCCTGGCATCAGGGGGTATGAGTTCTCAGGCCCTGGAACTGGGGGCAGAGGTTTGTGCAGCCTTGAACAGGGGGGTTGCGCTGAACACCGCAAACTGGTATAACCCGGCTATGTACTATACCAATTCCACGCAAAACGATTATGCCGGGTTCTGGCACCAGGTTGGCATCGATCACAGAGCATACGGATTTCCTTATGACGATGTGAACGACCAGAGTGCGGTCAAGATTCTACCTAACGCTAATCCACCAAGCAGCTTGACTATTAGCATAGGCTGGTAACTTTCCCATTGTCACATCGCCCAGGAAAAAGTACCAGGCGATGTGACAGCAGCGGCATTGCTGCTGGGCTGAGGAATACCGGCTAGCCGCTGGTCACCGATGCCTTTTCCTGTTTCGTTATCAAAAAAGCTAATTCTGTGGCAAACTCGAATTGTTTGATTGACCACGTAGAATCCTCTACCAGAGTACGAAATTTGGCTGCGTAATGAGCCTCCATTCCTCTAGCTTTCCCACCCAGGCTATGGACTGGAAAAGAGACGACTATGTAGTTAGCATTAATGGATTGTAAGAGCCTGGAACCCGCCGATCTGTCCACTTGTTCGAGGCAAGAGATCGTTTTGAGGACAAAGGCAACGTCTACATTGCGCGTTGGGCAGGATTGGATAACGTCACAAACCTGGGCCTGCCCTTGGACGCGCATAAGTGTCATAAACTGGTTGAGAAAGCCAATCATATCCTTATAGATATCGTATGAATAATATTCCACAGGGTGTGTAAAAGGCATCCAGGGCAACGCGAGTGGGTTAAATCCACAGGCGATATCGAGTACTGAGTGAATTGGAGGCAGATCCGCCAGAATAGTTTTGTAGAACTGCTCAAGGATCGGCAATCGCTCTTTTGTCGAGGCATGGTGACTCATAACCATCTTTAAATATGTGAGAAGGTTGTCTCGATTGTCGAAACGAGCAAGGTGCTTTAAGTCATTCAACCAGGTGGAATACGCTTTTCTCTCAGCAAGATATGCCCCTCCAACCTGATGCAGCTTACTTTTAGCAGCTTTCACTGCCTCCTTTAAGCTGGAGCGTTTGGCAAGTTCCCGCGAGCCAATGTCTCTAATAAGGTCATCGCTTACCTCCTTATATCTGGAACTTGCTAGTACGGTTTCAACAAGTTTCTCTAGCTGGTCGTTCTGTGTGCTCATTAGAACTTTCTCTTAGACTTTCTATTAGCTGAACCATAAATCTGAGATTGTGAAGCGTCGTGAGCCGAAAAAAGAGACTATCGTTGATCTTAAAGAGGTGATGAAGATATCCCAGGGAATACCTGGTACAGGTCAGACAATCACAGCTACGCCAGACCGGTGCATCAGATTTAATATGTTTTTGATCATTAGCGTAAACATACGAAACACATGTATTATTAAGAGCATCAGCCTTAAACGTATAGAGCCTGCCATTCCTCGCATCTCTGGTGGGCAGAGCGCTGTCAAACATGTCGTAGCCAATCCTGTAACACGTGGTGATATTGTCCGGGTGTCCTACTCCCAGTGCATGCGTTGGGAATTCTCGTGGGATGAGTTCCCTGGTATACGTAATAATATCTGTGAGCAAATTCCCTTGCTTGTCGAGAGGCCATCCACCGTAACCGAAGCCATCAAAGCCTATCTCCAACAACGCCTCGGCACATCTTCTACGCAGTTCATAGTGCCCCCCACCCTGAATTACAGCAAATAAGAGAGGTTGCTGGTCCTGAGAAAGCCTCTTTTGACGCATAAGGCGCTGAAATTCGTCTTTACAACGCCGTGCCCAGTCGATGGTCCGCTCAACCGCTAGTTTTTGGGCCTCAAAGGGGGCGTCTACATGAGTACACTCATCCAGGCACACAACAATATCAGATCCATAACTCAACTGGAGCTGGATAGTTTTTTCTGGAGTGAGGTGAAATTTACGCTCGGACGCCTCGGGCTTAAACGTGATGCCGTCGGCATTTATGGAACCGAATTTGGCATTTTGCTGAATTAACGAGTATGCCTGAAAACCTCCCGAGTCCGTCATAATCGGCTGTGGCCATGCGCTCATTTTATGGAGGCCACCCAAAGCCTGGATAGTTGAAGAGCCGGGACGTTGCATTAAGTGAAAAGTATTCATTACCACAGCTTGAATCCCGCACTGTAGTAAATCGGTCGAGTCGAGAGAACGGACAACACCTAGAGTGGCATCGGGCATAAAGATAGGCAACTGCAACCGCTTCTGTGACAACTGCAAATAACTTCTAGGTTGATACACATCTACCCTCATGAATTGCCGCTAACCTTTCACTGTTGAAATAGAGAGACAGGGAGTCTGCCACATGGGACGCATCTACTAGCTTTGTAGGAGTATAGCGCATGCGTGCTCAAGTCGCAACCAGGAGAAAGGAACAGTAATCAGGGCGATTCAAAAGTCATTGAAGCCTGCGTTATGGGCATGACAGGGACAAGCCCTGTCACTACGATAGACGCGCAAGCGGCATGAGCGGGGAGAGGGCGAGCTTCTCAAAACAATCTGTCATTTCTGTTGACCGAGAGTGGCTGAAGTTTATCCAGCCAGAACCGCTGTAAACAATACCAGAAAACCAGCTATACGGAGAATATCTCCCACGCTATCAAAAATTTGTTTTCCAGAAATAAAATATTGTTGCACAATCATTACATAGCCGAAACTAATCAGCGCAAATGCGAGGGTCATCAAGAGGCCAAAGCGTGTCTGCTTGGTCATAAAGGCAGAAGCCTAGCAGTAGAAAATACCAAAACAGATGACACAGCGAGAGCCACTCAAAACCGTTTTGAGCAAGGTGTTGGGGAAAGCTGGTAGTGTTGGCGAGAGCACCAGTAATCCAATAAGAATGACAGAAGCAAGGACATGAAAGCGCATTAATCTCTGGAAGTACCCGTCAGAATTACGAATAAAGCTCAAAAAGATGAAGAGAAAACTAACGGCTTGACCTACATATAAAAACCAATCAGTGTTGAGAGCGATGCTTGTAACATTACTTGAGACAAAGTCAGCGACAGCAGTGAACGAAAGAATAGCCATAGATAAGCCGAGGATAAAGAGGCGAGGGTTACGAGTCGAAACATAGATGTAGAACGACCGTAGGGAAACAAATAAACCGATGAGAAAAAGTAAAATAGCGACAATATTGGCAACCAGGTTTGTGTCCATAAGAGTTTCTCCTTTATATAAAAAAATAGAACTATGCTGTTGGATTAACGACTCTTGAGAAAGAGAGAAGAATCGACAATCCAGCCACTTGGCCCATATATCTCAATGCGGTCTTGGGTTAAGAGGGTCTGCAAAGCTGTATAGACGGTATCTATACTCATACCTGTAGTAGTACAAAGACCAGAGATATTGGTATGTCCATCAATAGCTGCATGAAGGCGGCGAGCTTGCTTGTCTGAAATAACAGCGGAACTTGCAAATGGACTGCTTGTGAGTAGAAAATTGGCATCCTGTTTCCGACGTGGAATAAGCTCAGTCAATGGTGGAGGAATTGGTGACGCGAATGATGGAGGGACATTTGTCGCGGGTAACAACAAACCACGATTGCCAGCAAGTATCACAGCCTGTTCGAGGACGCTTCCAACGGTTGGTACGAGATCAAGGTGTGGAGATTGCCTAAAAAAGAGCAATACTGCCATGACCAGAGGGGAGGGTAACATCTCATGTGAGGTATTGCTTCGTGGTGGAAGAAGAACATTAGCAGTGAAAGAGTTTCCTGCGCAGTAATTCAATCCGTGTCGTTGTAGTAATAGTGCTTGATAGTGCGTAAAAAGGACTAACTTGCTCTCGACAGACTTGACAGGCCGATTCATCCATGCTACGCTATATGTCGAACTCTCTAATAGTTCACGAGTCGGCCAGCATCCTGCTTGGACACATCGATTTGCGGCCAAACTTGTTCATTCGATTGGAAGCTATGTGTGTAGCTTTTCACTTAGTTCATCAGAAAGGAGAAAGGAGATTTTATGAGAACAAAGAAAAGGATCATAGGAAGTGACAACAATCAATATAGGTATTGTCGCGCACGTAGACGCTGGAAAGACAAGCCTGACCGAGAGAATCTTATATGAAACGCACGTCATCGACGAAATTGGCCGGGTAGATAAAGGCACGACCCAGACCGATTCGTTGGACCTCGAAAAGAGAAGAGGCATCACGATCAAAGCCTCGGTCGTCTCTTTTTTCGTCAACACCCTGAAAATCAATCTGATCGACACCCCTGGACACGCGGACTTTCTCGCGGAAGTCGAACGCTCCTTCAGCGTTCTTGATGGTGCTATCCTGCTGATCTCTGCCGTAGAAGGCATTCAGACGCAGACAAAAATTTTGCTTCTGGCCCTGAGAAAGCTTCATATTCCCACGATCATCTTCATCAACAAAATCGACCGCAGCGGTGCTCAAGCGGATGAACTTATCAAGCGCGTCAAGGAAAAGCTCACAGAGCATATCATCCCCCTCTATAGGACCGAACACATCGGGGCAAAGCACGCTTCCGTCGCCCAAAACCATCTGCGCGATCCAACGTTCCTGCAAGCATGTATCGAGCAACTCGCGCTCAACGATGAGCGACTGCTTGCCGCCTATGTGGAGGAAGAGGCCACCACAGAAAGACGGGTACGAACAGCACTCACGCGGCAGGTTAGGGAAGCAAAGCTCTCTCCGGTCTTTTTTGGCTCAGCTATCACTGGCGCGGGCGTAAGAGAGCTGCTCGCCGAGCTCGGAAGTCACTTTCCCTCCACTACCAGCCTGGAAGATGCTCCGCAAAATGCACATGCAACGCTCTTGAGCGAAAGGAAGAAAATAGATTTCAGAATGCCTTCTCTTTTTCTGTCCGATCACCTGCCGTTCGCTCGCGGCGAGACGAGGAGTTTTCCATGCACCCTTTTCAGGCACTGAACCGCTACTGGCGGCTGTTGGCCCACTATCTGCGGCCCCAGTGGCCGTGGATGGGCCTGCTGGCTGTGATCCTGGGCGGCACCATCTGTGTGCAGGTGGTCACGCCGCTGGTGGCGGGCCACTTCATCGACCAGGCTACCTCCGGCGGGGATCTGCGCGATCTGATCGTCCTGGCGCTGCTGACCATGGGCCTGGCCCTGGCGGGACAGGGTTTGGCTGTCGTCGAAACCTACGTGGCCGAAAATGTGAGCTGGGCGGCCACCAACGCGCTGCGCACCGACCTTGTCGCCCACCTGCTGCGGCTGGATGCCACGTTTCACACGGCCCATACGCCGGGCGAGTTGATCGAGCGGGTGGACGGTGACGTGGCCACCTTGTCTCGCTTCTTCTCACGGTTTGTGGTCTCTGTGCTCGGCAACGGCCTTTTGCTGCTGGGTATACTCGGGCTGCTCTATCACGTGGACTGGCGGGTAGGCCTGGGGATGAGCGCCTTTGTCGTGCTGGCCTTGACCGCCATGCTGCGCATCCGCGCCGTTGCCACGCCCTCCTGGGCCGCGGATCGCCAGGCCAGTGCCGATTTCTATGGCTTCCTGGGCGAATACCTGGCTGGTCTGCAGGATATCCGGTCCAGTGGGGCTGGGGCGTTTGTGCTGCGCCGCTGCGCCGAGGTGATGAGGTCGTGGCTGGCCGTGACGCGCAAGGCGCAGATGTGGGGCTACAGTATGAGTGCCACCAGCCTGGGGCTGTTTGCGCTCGGCACGGCGGTCGCCTTTGCCTTGAGTGCCATGCTGTTCAAGGTCGGCACGCTGACCATCGGCACGGTCTATCTGATCTTTCAGTGTACCGAGATGCTGCGCCAGCCGACCGAGCAGATCCGCAGTGAAGTGCAGGACCTGCAGCAGGCGGACGCCAGTATAGCCCGTGTCGAGGCACTCCTGGGTACGGTGCCGCGCCTGGCCAATGGCCCCGGCGTCGCGCTACCGCCAGGCCCGCTGGCAGTGGAGTTGGACGGCGTCTCCTTTGGCTATGCGCAGGGCGCCCCGGTCCTGCGCGACATCAGCGTGTCGCTTTCGCCGGGCCGCGTGCTGGGTGTGGTGGGACGCACCGGCAGCGGGAAGACAACACTGACACGGCTCCTCCTGCGCTTCTACGATCCACTGGCTGGTGTCGTGCGCCTGGGAGGGGTGGACCTGCGGGCGGTCCGCCTCGCGGAGGTGCGTGCGCGCATCGGTCTGGTCACCCAGGAGGTACACCTCTTCCATGCCAGCGTGCGCGACAACCTGACCCTCTTCGACGACGGCGTGTCGGATGAGCAGATGAGCGCCGTGCTGGACACTTTGGGTCTGACCAGTTGGCTCCGGGAACTGCCGCATGGGCTGGACACCCCGCTCCTGGCTAGCGGTGCTGGACTCTCCGCCGGACAGGCACAGGTGCTGGCCTGTGCACGCATCTTGCTGCGCGACCCCGACCTGGTGATCCTGGATGAGGCATCCTCACGCCTCGACCCGGTTACGGATCGGCTGGTGCATACGGCGCTGGGTCGGCTGCTCACAGGCCGTACCGGCATCATTGTGGCGCATCGGCTGGCCACGCTCGCCTACGCCGACGACATTCTTGTCCTGGAGGACGGGCAGGTGCGCGAGCACGGGCCGCGGCTTGCCCTCGTTGCCGACCCCACTTCACGCTTTGCCGAGTTGCTACGGGTCGAAACTTCGGAGGTCGGCCCATGAAGCCGCTCCCAACCTGGCGCTACCTGGTGAAAATGGCCCGCTACAAGCCCTGGCTCTACCTGCTCCACGCGGTGTTGTGGGGCGCATTCAGCATGTCGTGGCTTCTAGCGGGGCTGATCGCTCGCGCCTTCTTCGATACGCTCACTGGACAGGCGCACATGCCCGTGGACACAACGGGACTGATCGTGCTGCTGGTGGTGCTCGCGGTGAGCCGTGTGGCCGTGTGGCTCACCGCTGGCTTTGTCGAAATCATCTTGCGGTTCACGATGAGCGGGCTGCTACGCCGCAACCTGCTGCGGCATGTCCTGGATCGGCTGGGTGCCCATGCTCTGCCCTACTCCATAGGTGAGACCATCAGCCGCTTTCGCGACGATGCCTATCAGGCGGAGGACGCCTTGGATTGGAGCGACGAGATTACGGGCCAGGGCCTGCTTGCCGTGGGGGGATTCCTGGTGCTCCTGCATATCGACGTTGTTATGACCCTGGTCACTATCCTGCCTCTCGTGGTCGTGACGGTAATAGCTCGGTGGGCGAGCACCGCCCTGGGCCGCTACCGTGAAGCCAGCAGCCAAGCCACTAGTCAGGTCACCGGAGCCATCGGCGATATCCTAGCGGCGGTGCAGACGGTGCAGGCCGCCGGTGCCGAAGAGCGAACCGTGGCGCGCTTCCGACGGCTGAACGAGCAGCGACGTACAACTATGCTGGCCGATCGTCTGGCGACACAGGCTCTGGACGCCGTGACGGCTAACACGGTGAGTCTAGGCACAGGTCTGATCATGCTGCTGGCCGCTGGCAGTCTGCGCGGCGGCAGCATGACGGTGGGCGACTTTGCCCTGTTTGTCTCATACCTGGGCTTCATCGCCGACTTTACTACAGGGCTTGGCCGCTTCCTGGCCCACTACCGGCAGACCGGCGTCGCTTTCACCCGCATGAGCGACTTGTTGGGTGGTGCTCCGCCAGTCGTGCTGGTGGAACCCACCCCGCTGCACCTGCACGGACCCCTGCCCCACGTGCCACCGCCAGCCCGTAGCGCGACCGATCGGTTGATCCACGTGGAGGCGCGGGGGCTGACGTATCGCCACCCGCGGTCGGGGCACGGTATCGCCGCGGTGGACCTGCGCCTGCCGCGCGGCAGCCTGACGGTGGTGACGGGGCGCGTCGGGGCGGGCAAGACAACGCTCCTGCAGACCCTCCTGGGCTTGCTGCCCCGGGAGGCGGGCGAGATCCGGTGGAATGGTCACGTCGTGGACGACACGGCTTCCTTCCTTGTGCCGCCCCGCGCGGCGTACACGGCGCAGGTGCCGCGCCTGTTCAGCGAGACGCTCAAGCAGAACATCCTCCTGGGGCTACCCGACGACCCTGCGTCCCTGGCCGCCGCCGTGTGGGGTGCCGTCCTGGAGCACGACGTGCAGGCGCTGGAGGCAGGGTTGGAGACGCCAGTGGGTACCCGCGGCGTCAAGCTCTCCGGTGGTCAGGTGCAGCGCACGGCGGCGGCGCGCATGTTGGTGCGCGGCGCCGAGTTGCTGGTGATCGACGACCTGTCCAGCGCGCTGGACGTCGAGACGGAGCGCGTGTTGTGGGAGCGTCTGTTCACCAGCGGTACGGTGACGTGCCTGGCTGTCTCGCACCGCCGCGTCGCGCTGCGCCGCGCCAACCACATCGTCGTGTTGAAGGAGGGCCATGTCGAAGCCCAGGGTACACTTGCCTTCTTGCTGGCTAGTTGCGCGGAGATGCGGTCCCTGTGGCACGACACCGACGATTCCGTTGCCTTGGAGTAACGCCTGGCCCAGGGTGTTCTATCGCAACGAAGCAAGTGTGCAGAGCTGTCGTTGACCTTTGGTCTGGGGTATGAACGCCATTACGTCGCGTGGTGTGATCACATGCTCAGTCTCCTTTCACAACAGGAACAACACAACGAGGTTCCATGAGAGAGAACAGACCTCGCGAGAGGCCTATGGGTCGAGCCAATCTTTAATACGCAGACTTTTTGTAGATACACCCGCCTACGGATACAGTTTTTGCTGCTTCGCTAACATGTCGATGAACGTTTGTATACGAGCCGCACGCGTTTCTGGTTTTTTCGCCGTCTGGATGCGGAAGAGGATGGCGTAGCGGTTGACCCTATTCAGGGTCTGAAAGAACGCTTTTGCTTGCGGGTTAGCGTCCAGTTCCTGTTGAAAGTCGTCAGGAATGGTACTCGTACTCTGCGAGTCGTAGGCCGTTTCCCAACGCCCATCGGCCTTCGCCAACTCTACCTGGCGTCTTCCTGCTGGTCGCATTCTGCCGGAAGCTGTAAGTGCCGTTGCCTTCTCGCAGTTGACTTTTGACCATATGCTCTTCGGACTACGCTGCGTGAACTTTTGGAGCCAGTATTGCTCGTCGTGCGAGGCTTTTTGCCCATCGATCCAGCCATAACAGAGCGCACTCTCCAGGGCCTCTGGATACGAGACCGAAGGGATGCCCGTTTCTTTTTTCGCTATCTTGAGCCAGATGCCTCGCGTATCAGCATGATGTTCTTCGAGCCATGCTTCCCAATCCTGCTGAGTCACAAACGAGAGAACTGGAAGAGTATCCGCCTTCTTCATACTTGGAGTATATCACGACCAAGGAAAAAGGGGCTATCATCTCTCGGAACGAATTTCTCTCTTTAGTAAAAGTAGTCACGCAGACATCTTTGCCTAGGTACTCATGGGGAAAGTCAAGGTTTCATCTTGACACATGAGAGACTCATCATGTATAAATACGTCATACGTATGACTTCCAAAAGGAGGGAAATAGAAGGTGGAAGTTTCATATCTTCCAAAGACCTTATGTGACAGAACGAGGAAAGCAAGGTGCGTATGGCAGACACTATGCCTCTCTCTACGCCAACGAGCATCGACGTGGCTCGTCGAGCAGGAGTTTCACAATCTGCGGTTTCTCTTGTGCTTGGTGGAAAAGCTGCAGGACGCGTCGGGAAGCACAGGCAAGAAGCAATTTGGCAGGCGGCGCGTGAGTTAGGATATCATCCAAATAGTGCTGCACGTACTCTGCGCTCAGGGCGATCACGTCTCGTGGCTCTAGCTATTCCCGATGTGAGTAATCCGTACTTTGCCGCAGTGCTTCAAGGAGCCGAGCAAGCAGCACGCGCACATGGGTACTTCGTGATGCTGGCTCAGGTCCGCGATGAGCACGATTGGCGGCACATGATTCTGGACGTACTCACGTCTCGTGCCGTAGATGGGGTTTTGCTCTGTGAGGTAGAGCCTCCGACAACAAACGACTACATGGCTCTACATGGAAAGGCCGTGACGGTCAATGTAGGAAGTCAGATGTTTCCATCGCTTCAACTGGATATCACAGATGGAATGCACGTGGCGATGATGCATCTATTGCAACTCGGACACAGGAAGATTGCGCACCTGGCTGCCAATGTGGATACCGAGACATTTCACCTGCGCCATCACGCCTATCTGGATGTGTTGCAACGTGCAGGGTGTCCAATCACGAATGCCTACCAGGTACATGCACCTTTTACCATTCCAGAGGCATATCAAGCTGCCCGTCGCCTATTGGACGCTACTGAACCCCCTTCTGCCATCATCTGTGATAGTGATGTACTTGCCGTTGGCGTGTACAAAGCGGCGAAAGACCTACAGCGAGCGATTCCACAGGACGTATCTGTCGCCAGCTTCGATGATAGCCTCATCGCACGCATTCTTGAGCCAGCATTGACGACGGTTGCAATTCCGGCCAACGCCGTCGGAGAGCGAGCCTTTCACCTTCTACTGGAAGTGCTGACGGAGCGTCACATTCCCACTCAGATTACTGTTCCGCTTGAACTGGTTGTTCGGGCATCCACCACTGTCGTCAATTCCGGGAAATAGGAGAACACTGAGAAAAGGCAGAACTATATATAGGAGAAGAGCGTCGGAAAGGACGTGCGATGCGCTACCATCTTTTGATAGATGCGGACGATACCCTCTGGGAGAATAATATCTATTTTGAGCAGGCCATTCATACATTCATTACCTTCCTCAATCACTCCACCCTCACGCCAGAGGAAGTGCGAATGGTACTTGACGAGGTAGAACGTCTCATGGGTTATGGCTCGGCGAATTTTACGAGAAGTTTAGTCGAGACCTATCGTCGTCTCGCAGAAAAGGATATTCAAGACGAGGATATTCACCAGATTCGGCAGTTCGGGGAACAGATTCGTGCTCATCCCTTGCAGTTTCTGGATGGCGTCCAGGAGACGCTCAACTATCTGTCACCCCGACATGACCTTATCTTACTGACAAAGGGAGATATCGAAGAGCAGCAACTCAAGGTCGAACGGTCGGGGATCGAACAATATTTCAGACATGTCGTCATCCTCGAGGAAAAAGATGTTGCAACCTATCATCGGGTCACCGAGGAATTGCACGTCATCCCAAAACAGACATGGATGATTGGCAACTCTCCCCGCTCGGACATCAATCCGGCTCTCGCTGCTGGACTCAATGCCGTTTACATTCCTCATCCTCAGACCTGGCGCTTAGAGTATGAGAGGGTTCAGAATACAGGAGAAGGACAGTTGTTGACGCTGCCCACTTTCACAGAGCTACGTGCCTATTTTTAACAAATGAGGAGTACCTATGACGAATATACCTACCCATCCCACGTTGCCGCAACTGCAACAATATATGGATGAGATATGCAAAGAACGCGGCATTTCTTGCTGACGACTGGATTAACACCCAAGGCGCTCGCGTAAATCGAACGCGCGCAAAAGGCGGCAGCACTCTTAGAACAAGGTGTTCCTCTCCTGGACGTGGTATACCAGGTCGGCTACGCCGACCAGTCGCATATGACCAGATCACTCAAGCACTTCATAGGGCAGACGCCTGCACAAATCGCACGCGAGAGGAAGCCGAAGTAGTTGTCCATTTTGTTCAAGATAACGCCCTTACGCTGAGGTATACTAGCAGGGCAGACAAGAAACAAGAAAAGGAGACTGGGCATGAGAAAAGTGATTGCATCACCATTTGTAACACTTGATGGTTTTATGGCAGGACCACAGGGCGAAATCGACTGGAATGAGCCCTACTTTGATGAAGAAATGGCAAACTATGTCGGCAAACAATTCGATAGCGTGGATACGATTTTCTTCGGGCGTGTGACCTATCAACTGTTTGCCCAGTACTGGCCCACGCAAGGAGTCAAGGACGATCCAGTCTTCGCGGAGAAGATGAATACGCTCCCCAAAATTGTCTTTTCCAGGACACTCGAAAAGGTAGAATGGAACAATACAAGGCTCGTGAAGGACCATGTTCTAGAGGAAATCCAGGCACTGAAACAACAGTCTGGCCGCGACATCGTGATCGATGGCAGTGCCGGTCTGATCCACTCGTTGACCAACCTTGGCCTTATTGATGAATATCGGCTTCGCATCCACCCTGTGGTGTTAGGCAGCGGAGTGCCGTTATTCAAAGACCTCAAGGATCAGATGAGTCTGAAACTCGTAGAATCAAAACCCTTTCGTTCAGGTGTTGTTATCCTTCACTACCAACCAATAAGGTAATTGCGTTAGACGTATCAGAGGCTCTCGTACTGGCAACAAGTCAGATAGGATGTTTTCGATGCCATTGAGTTGCTTGCTGAAAGACCTGCGCGACATCCAAAACCATGCTCTCGCCCCATCTCGGCCCGACAATTTGGAATCCTACTGGCAATCCATTGTTGCTGAACCCGCATGGAATGCTTATGGCCGGAAGGCCGTAGTAATTACAGAAAAACGTGTTGTCCGCAGAAACCGCTTGTGGTCCCGTTGCCTCGGCCTCCTCAATACTTGGGGTAACATCTGTCGTCGTTGGCAAGAGTAAAACGTCGATATCTTTAAACAGTGACTGTGAGATGGTTGTACGGTTTTTTTCTATATCCTTGAGATCGATTGACGGAAAGTCGAGTGGAGCATCAATATCGCATGTGGTATATCCTAACGCATGAAACGTTTCGAGTGTCTGCAAAAAAACCTGCCGCACTTCATCGGTGGCCTTGAAATGCTTCGCAATGCCAAGTGTTGCACGTTGCGTGCTGCCAAAAGCTGAATGATAGTCGGTTCTCATTTGGCTGTGACTTCCTGTGGGATTGGCAAGCACATTCATCAACAGAATGGCTGCATCTTCGACGGTACGGCATGTGACAGCAGGATGAGCAAGAAGAATAGTAAATTCATCTGCCTGCTCACCCTCCAAGATGCCCTTCGTGCTGATCAATCCATAGGTTCCCTTGAATCCTACAACCCCACAGATTGCTGCTGGTAAGCGACAGGAGCCCACAGCATCTGTATCAACCGTTGCGTAACACAAGCCAGCAGCAACTGCCGCTGCCGACCCGCCTGAGGAGCCACCCGCGATATACTCTGTATTCCACGGGTTATGAACTGCTCCCAAAGAACTCGTCACGGAGGTGGTTCCCATCCCTAGCTCGTGCATGTTCAGCTTTCCCAGGACAATGGCTCCAGCGGCTTTCAATTGTGTCACGACCTCGGCATCTTGTGTCGGCACGCGATCTTGAAAGGCTGCAAAGGCCGCCGTCGTTCTGATGCCAGCCGTATCAAAGAAATCTTTGACTCCAACGGGAATGCCATGCAAAGGACCTTTCCAGAGGCCGTGTTGTATTTCTCTCTCGGCTCCTTTGGCTGCTTGCAACGCCTGCTCAGCAGTCACCGTAATAAACGCATTTAGGTGTGCTTGAAGCTGTTCAATTCGTTCTAAACACTCCGCCACGAGTTCTACAGGGGAGATGTGCTTTTGTCGCAGCAGTTCACTGACTTCTGTGATACTTGCATACCTCAAGTGTGTCATCTTGATGCTCCTCTCCTTTACTTGACCACACAAACTCTGAGAGGTGTCGCAGCGGAGACTCGCACACCATCATCCTTTCCAGTTTAATGTGTTCAGCACCATCCTGGTCTACTCTCGCAGTATAGCACACAGAAGAGGTAAAAACTTCTTCCCTCTTGCTGCTTTAGAGATGCGAACTATGCCTGCGCTTCGCTCTTATTTATGTGACTCGCGCTACTGTTCAAAATAAGGAGAAATTGTCGGAAGGTGGGATGAACGGAAGCCCACAAGGGGCAATCCTGTTCAAATACGAGCCATCTCTTGGCAGGAGACCAACGATGAAAGTGAGAAATTCGTTGGCTATCAGAATGTGAGTTCAAAGAAGAGCCATCTCTTGGCAGGAGACCAACGGACGCCCACAAGGGGCTCCCCTACTATACCCCTTGTTGCATGCGACGCACGTTGTGTAGAGGAGGGTAGCCCCTTGTGGGCGTCCGTTGGTCCCTTGTGGGCATTCGTTGGGAAACCTTTCTCCTTCTGTGAACAGTATTGCCCCTTGGCCCGATAGAGACGGCTCACTGCTATGGGGTCGAGTGCATTGGCTGAGATGCCGTACCAGAGAGGACCGGGACAGATCCACAAGCTTGCCCGTACGAAGCGTGTCGCACGCCTGCTCAATGCCAATAGAGGTCTGTTGCAAGATGTTCATGCATGACGATTTCTCCTTTCCTCTGGGTGTACTCTCTGGTAGAACTACATGCTCAACCCGTCGAGCCATGCGCTAATTGCCTGACTCACTCGCGCACCTGTTTCTCCATCCAGCGCCATCGACTCTTGTGAGGTCAACCCTGGTTGCGCCTGTTTGTAGAAGTGCTGTAAATCGGGGAAAAAGGCAAATTGTGTCGTCTCCGGGTGAAGCGCGTGACGTGCCTGGTAGAGTCGCTCACCATTGTCTGCATGCACTCCCGACTCATCCCTGCCTCCTTGTATAACGAGCACAGGACAGGGGACCTTTGCCAGCTCGATGCGAGGATCAACAGCATCATAGTCACGCATATACTCCCGCCCTGCCTGCGCTTGCGGACTGTCACTGTCCCAATTCTTGACAAAGAACTCCATCGTTGGATCGTCCTTGATCTCCTGGGTAAGCGGCTCCCCTGCGCGCATCAACTCAAACGTGCGGATGTAGTTTGCTGCATTTACCTTGAAGGACCCAAAGTCAATGATCTCGCCCTGTTGCTGTGCCATCAAACGCGCTTTGTCCATGAACAGGTCCATATAGCGCAATGCAGGGCCCGAAAGACTGATAAAAGCGTCGACGCCAAGCTCGGACTGCTGAGAGAGAAGCAACCCGTGTACACTTCCTTCGCTATGTCCCGCTACGGCCAGCCCTTTCGCTTGGGGTACCAGCCCGCGCATCTTCTTGATTGCTGCGACGGCGATATACTGCTGGCGTAGAAAGAGAGGATGCATGAGCGTCTTCTCTTCCTCGACGACCACGACACCTGTTCCCGGACCATCCTTCGCATAGCGCAAGACCGCGTGTCCCTGCTCTGCGAGTTGTCGCGCCAAGTCCGCATACATGTGCGGCTTCATCTGCATCTGGGGATAGTTTCCATCCACATCGTTGCCCATGGAGCCGGGAACAAGGACAATGCTCCACCTGACATCTTGTCCTTCTGGTACGGTCAGTGCTGCTGGAATGTGATATCCCTCAGCCTCAAGCAGAATAGGCTCTTCTCGATACTGTTGGCGCATGCTTTCCCCTCCTATTCAAAACAATCGTTGAAGTAGTGCTCTCTGAGAGTGTACAACATGGAGTATGAGAATACATCGGCAAAGAAGCACCCTATTGCAGTTGCCTATCGGGAGATGACGGGAGTGCACATGGGCATTCATTGCTCTCAAGCATTTCCTGCTTCGAGCAGAAGACCCTCTCGTCTCGATTCCGAAGATGTGCTCTCTTGTTCGGAAATTGACGGTGTTTGAGAGAGACACGTGCCTTGATGCAACGACCTTCCTCCGCTCTGCCTTTGCTACTCACCTTATTCATCAGGCGAGAGCAGGAGGTGGCAGATGCCTTGCGTCTGCTTATGCGTCCAGATGTATGCTTGCTCACCCTCATTGGCACTGACATACTAAAGCCCATCAGTCTGTGCCAAAATCGTTGTTTTGCTGCGACAAACAGAGGAGGCGTGAAAGTGAAACCATCGGGGGGCATGGAAGCCTTTCCCATTAAGCACTTCTGCACGATGGATGGGTAGAAAACATGCTACGCATTCCATACACGTTTCCCATCATGATGAAGTGCGTCTTCGATCCCCATCGGAGAGGTTCTACTACGTCCCCTTCTCTCCCTGTCTGTGCTCGTTCAACGCACGCAGTCGTGATGCTATTTCGGGTGGTAGGTGAGGACCACGACCCCTGAAGGACGCGCCTCGGTGTTGACCAACTTCAGCTTGACCTGCTCCTTGATGTTGTTGAAGAGTAGCTTGCCATCCCCTAAAATAAAAGGGTGGACTAACCGTTGCCAAAAAGGTACAACAATCCTCTGTTATCTTGAACTATCTGGAATGGTCTCAAAGAGTCAGAAACACTTGCTCACCAGCGTTTTTCCTGCTATACTCTCGTTTATGAGGACAGATGT
>JAABUQ010001655.1_pt1 | contig 46900 bp, 36 predicted proteins | sample 5560001 | NCBI WGS metagenome assembly JAABUQ01 (sample SAMN10711888, study PRJNA513371) | rock metagenome | isolation source: Antarctica rocks | place: Antarctica: Victoria Land, Finger Mt nord | collected 2015-12-18
ATCAAATCCATGAACAACACCCCAAATCCTCCAGCGCAAACGCCGGATGATCGCACAAACCAGGGTGGAAACTATTGGACGCTGTTTACCCCCGGAACCTGGAAACCTTTGCACGCTGTTTCACACCGCTGGATCCCGTGATGAAGGGCTACATGACGGGCCTAACCCTGCACCAGCACGACTTGGTCGTGAAAAGCGAGGGCAAGCGCGGCGGTCGTCTCACGGAAAAGCACCTGGCAGCCGCGAAGCAGCGAATGCGCGAGGAAGAGCTCGGATTCATGGACGACAAGCGGCGGGGAAAGCCGCGGGATCTCGCAGCGGTGGCGCGCCACCGTGACGGGCGTGGGCCTTCGGGCAACGACCTCGGCAACGTGCTTCCCCACCCTGCTGCCGCGGACGAAGCATCGCTTCCCGAGGCAGCGTGTGAGCCCGAGCAGTCGCCGGATCCCGCCCCCGTCATCCCTCGCCCACCCGCGGCCGAGGTGCGGCGCGTCCGCAACAGGCCGCGCTGATCCTCACCCCCCTGCCCTATTGGAGCAACGACATGGACGAATCCACTCGCCTGAAGCTTGCCGCCGAGATTGCGGCCGTGCGCGAAGTCTTCTTTCCATATCCCAGGGTCGGCGAAATCCAGCGGGACATCCACAACCTCCACTTTCGCGACAACAGGGTTTCGGAAGGCGGGGTGATGACGCTGTTCGGGGAGTCCCGCTGCGGCAAGAGCAAGCTGCTGGGCGACTACGCGGCGCGCTACCCGCACCAGCCGCACGCAATCATTAAGGAGAACGGTGAGTTCGCCGACCGCAAGGAGGTGCTCCTGATGACCGTGCCCGATGCGAAGACCAGGAACCTGCTTGAACGCCTGGTCGCTCTCCTCACAAACCAAACCACCGAACAGGTGAAGGGCTCCGGCGTCCGGCGCTTCGACATCGAGGAGTCCATTGTCCACTTCGCCACCGAAACCCAGCTGAAGCTTTTGATCCTGGACGAGGCCCACCAGGGCATCAGCAACCGCACGATCGAGGCCACGAGGGACACTGCAAGCGTCATCAAAAACCTTTCAAACGCCGCCCGGTTCGCGCTCGTAATCGCGGGCACCATGGAGGCCCAGCGCCTACTCGACGCCAGCCCGGAGCTCGCAGGCCGCGTCCTCTGCGATTACGAGCTCGCCCCCTTCTCCTGGGACGTGCCCGGCGAGCGGGCCACCTTCCTGGACCTGCTCGCTGCACTGGACAATCACCTGGCGGCCAACGTCTTCGGCAGGCTGTCTGGCTTGGCGGAGCCGCACACGGCCCTTTGGCTGAACCGGGCAAGCCTTGGCTATGTCGGCCATGCTGCCACACTCGTCGAGGTTGCCGGAGTGATGGCGGTTGATGAGATGGTGGAGGGGCGTACGAAGAGCCTGACCCTGGATCACCTTAACCAGGCTCTTGCGAAGTCGCCGCTGCGGCGCCGGGTGGCCGAGGCGCTTCCCGGGCTCGGCTTACCCTCGCAAAATGCAGGGCATTGTGCGGCGCATGGGGACGTCGCTGGCGACCATGTGACCCGCCTACGCGGCCGGACCCGCCGTGCCGCCCGCGGCATCGAGTTCAGGCCCTAACGTCCCTTGGTGGCCTTCTCGGTCGGGGCGGATCCAAAGCCGGACGAGAGCCTGCCCGGGTTCGTGCTCCGGATGGCGCAACGCATGCGGTTTCCAAAGGCGGAGAGACTGGCCGGGAGGGTGGGCCTCCGGCAGCCTGGCTCCGCCTTCAACGCCGCCGACCTCGGTCCGCTTGCTGACCTGATCGGCACTGACCCTGCGCTTGTTGAGGCGATTGCCTACCGCCCCCTGTCCCGCATGACTCATCACCGCTTCCTGGGCGCCTCGGTCCACCGCGAGTTCATCGACGTCTCCCGCCGTCATCTGTGCCCGCTATGCCTCTCGGAGTCTCTGCATCACCGGGCCTGCTGGGACCTCGCGCTGGCAACGGCGTGCGCCGATCACGGTGTCCGCTTGATAGGAGCTTGTCTCCGGTGCAAGCGGCGCCTTGGATGGTCGTGGCCGGATATAGGCCGTTGCCGGTGCGGCGCCGACATGCGCGCGATCGCCGCGGGTTCGGTTTCGGATCCCGAGCGCGTTGCCAACCGGGCCTTGCTGGATTTGCTAGGCGCGCCCCTGCATCCCTGGCTGCCGAACAGGTTGGCCAGGTTCGAGCGCTCGCACCTCCTAAAGCTGTTGATGTGCCTAGGCATGTTCTTGACCGGCTGGCGAAAGGAGCGGCGCATCGAGACCCTGGTGGCGGCGGGTCCTGATGCGGCGGCGGCCGTGCTCTTGGCTGGAGTGGGCGCGTTGCGCAACTGGCCCGAGCCTTTGCATCGGTTCCTGGGCGAGCAGCGGAGCCAGACTGCCAGCCGCCCCGGCCGGTACGGGGCACGACGGGATCTCGGGGCCTTCTATGATTGGCTGACCTTGATGGAGCCGGGTGAGGTGAAGTCAGCCCTGGCCGAGGCGGCCGCGGACTATGTCCAGACGGATCCCGTGCTGGCGCGCAGGGTCCACCGCTCCAGGTTGCTGGCTGTCAGCGGTCCGCTGGCTGCGGCGAGCCTGGACGAGGCTGGCCGCGCGTTGAAACGCTCCGATGCGGGCGTGCGGCGGCTGATGGCGGCCGGGCTTCTGCCCGAGACGACGAGCGAAGGTCGGGGGGTCCCCATGACACTTGATCGCCAGGCAATAGTTAAACTTGGCGCAAGGCTGGACGGCAGCTTGACCCTGGAAGAGGCGGCCAAAGCGTTAGCGATCTCGAAATCCCGGCTGCGTCGCCTCGTTACGGCTGGCGTTCTGACCCCCATGCACCGGGCCGCGACAGAAGGTTGGGGCAGATGGGCGCTCGAGCGGAGCGCGATCGCGCGCCTGATGGAGCCGGGATGCCTGGGCCAGAACGTAATCCCGGTTGGCCGGACAGTAAGCTTCCAATTCGCGGCCGAGTCCTGTCGGAGGCACGGGATCGCTTTCGCCGAGTTCGTGCGCATGATCCAGGACGAGGTGCTCCTGGTCGCCGCGCTGGACCAGAATGCGTTCGGCTTGAAGCGGATGCGCTTCGCAAGAGCCGACCTAGGGGCTCTTCGCCCCTCGCCCGCGGCTGGAGACATCTTGACCGTGCAGGCCGCCGCCGAGCGGCTCGGCCTCAAGTGGGGGGTGGTCAGCCACCTCGTTCAGGTCGGCCTCATCCCGGGCTCTCCGGGCCGTATTCCGCTCTCCGAAGTCGAGCGGTTTGCGAAGGAATACGTGACGGGTGCCCAACTGGCCCGCCAACTGGGGACGTCGCCACGAGGCCTTGCAGCGCGGCTGGCCGCGTCAGGGGTGGTGCCGGTAGTTGGGCCAGGCATTGATGGCTCGCGTCAGAACATCTTCCGGAAGGCAAAAGTCACAGATATATAATTGGAAATTCGGCGGGCGAGCGCCAGCGTAGCTGTCGCTTTCTGACCTGACCACGCTCGTCCCGTGGTTTTTAGGGTGTGGCAAGCGGTGGATATGTTTGTATATCAAGACTCAAAGTAGGCCAGACGCCTTTGCGAGAGCCGCAAGCGCCGTGCTAGCTTCAGCCAGCGTCCCAATGTTCCCGATCGTGTCGATGACTGTCTTGATTTTTCCGGGGGATGGGTACGCCTTGGCGATGGCAATCTCTTCCAGACTTCTATTCCTTGCGACTTCGTCTAGTTGTACATTGTGAACTACCTTCGCGAGCTCAGTGAGCTCATAATCAATCTTTTGCAACGCAGACCCATTATAGACTTGGACCGTGGTCTCACCACTATTGTGCGCCTCACCTCCAAGGGACACGGCACCTCCATGAACACCACCATCAACGTTGAAAGTGCTATTGTTCGTCACCGACGTCATCGGGTAGCTCCGAAAATGTTGCGCGGCGTGCACATGCGACGCTCTACTGTGAGCTTCCAGACTATATTCAGCGCATTCAGAGAAATGTCCAGTATCCAGAATTTCATACTGAGGACTCATGTATTTGTCATACCGACCATTGATTGTAGGATGGCCACTCAGTCCCCCGAAGAAGCTCGACGGATCAAACAGGGCAACTTCCGGGCACATCCCTCCTACAAGGAAGTTGTTTCTTCCTCCGGCTAAGTACGCGTCTTCACCAACGGAGGGCACAACCGGCTCATTAGGCTTCGGGAAATGATGGTTCAATGCCTCTCTGGACTGTGCCACCTCCAGCGTGCGCGCCCTTCTCTCGCAACGATCCAGAATTGGGCACCGGTTTGGCAGGCCCTGCTCCCTTGAGCAAGCGAAGTAGTCCTGTTTCGTTAGCAACAAGCCTTCCGGCTCCGCAGATTTGGGCATAGTCGCCCTCAACCAATGTTAAGTGGGCCGTATGCTGGCTACGTATGCCTCTTACGCCACCAACCAGCATCACTCTGCCCGGCAGCAGCGATAACGGTCAACCCTCGAGGTGGGACCGCTACCTGGCAGGGTGATGACAGCGGCCAGGAGACGAGAAGCGCCGGAACACCTGCAAGATTTGCTGCTGGCGGGACGCTTTGGGCGGTCGGCAAGGATTACAGCACAAGATAGGCTCAAGACATCGCTTCGGTTCTTTGCCAACATCCCGCGATGCCTCTGCCTGCCCCATTGCCCGGTCATGCCTTGGGTGTCACGCCCTATCCGGATGAGAGCCTGGTCGGGTTCCTGTTCCGGTTGGCCCGACGGCGTCGTCTAGCGACGATCAGGCCGCTGATGGCCGCTTCCGGTATCGTAAACCTGACGGCCCAACCCAATGCGCAGCAACTGGAGGCGCTCGCCGGAGTCGCATCTCTGAAGGTCAGCCAACTTGAGGCGATTACGTATGGGCCGCCCAACCCGGCCATCGGGCTGTTCCGCGGCATCCCCCTGCCGAGCAACGTGTTCGATAGCCGTGGTGATGCACAGCGTCGCGTCTGCCCCGATTGCTTGCGAGAGGCGGCCTACCACCGCGCCATCTGGGACCTCGCGTTCATCTCCGTATGCCCTGTTCATCGCAAGGTGCTTGTGGACACTTGTCGGCGGTGCTGTCTGCCCCTGCGGTGGTCAGGAGCCGACCTGACACGGTGCGGTCACGCCGATGACGGAAACCTCACTCAATCTGTCGCGGACGACGTTTCTGAGAGCGATGTCCGGGCGACGAGGGCCATCCACGGTCTGCTCCGTGATGAACGATTTGCCGCCGACGCCGAGAGGGTTCGCGCGCTGCCCCCCTTTCGAGACCTGGCCGACAACTACATCGTCGAGTTCCTCTTTCGCCTTGGACTCGAGGTGATCGGCGCTCGCCCGAAGCTTTTCTCGACCGAGCAGGCAGGCGAACTCGCCTGGAGTGCTCACCTTGCCCTCAACAGAGGACTTGAGGCGGCCGAGCGCTGGCCCAGTGGCTTCTTCGGAGTCCTGAACAACATGCGCAGGCGCTCGGCCTCAACGGTGGCCGCGTCGCTCCGGCGCTACGTTTGGCCAATAGAACGCTGGCTAGATAAGCTGCCAGTCGGCATGGGGGTCGTGATCCGGGAGGAGGTCAACACCTACAAAGCAGCTGCGACGGAGGCAGCCATCATCGGCCAGCCCGGTCCGTGTCCCGAGTGAATACAAGGTTTGCCGGGGTCGTCGGCCGCTCGGGTGCAGTCTCTCGATATCCGCGCATGGGTTAGTCTTGTCTACGGACGTGCGTCTGATGGTCTCGCTAAAGCCTCGCGTGGGTTGCTACAATCAAGGAGTTGGTAGGCATATTGTCTCTCGAACTAGGGGTGCCTACATCGCATCGTAGTCCTGTAACGGCGCGACTTGCAGCCGGTCGAGTGCGGCGGAGCGCCTATCCAAACCGTTCCGCCACCATGGCCAAGGCGCGGATTGCCGCCTGCAAGGCGGCCCTTATGCGCCGGGCCATCGCCAGGGACGCGCCGTCACCCTCCCCTGCGTCACTGATCGCTTCCTCCAGATCCGCCTCGTCCTTCGTCAGGCTGTCCCACATCTGGCCGATGCGGGCCTGGGCTGCGTCCGCGTCCATGTCTGCCTCGCCAGCCCATCCGGCAACGATCTCGCCGACCATTTGCGTCACCGCATCGGGTGAGGCGCCGGTTGCAGTCAGCTTGCCCAGCCGCTCCAGCGCCGCCTCGACGGCGTCTGGCGCATTTGGCTGTGCATCGGGCGGTTCACGCATGGCCGGCACCTTTCTGCACGTAGGCCGAAGGCGTACACGATGGCGCCGCAGGTCCGCAACCGGACCCTCGCTGCTGCGCTGTCCCTGCTGCCGCCGCAGGAGCTCACGCGCATGACGACCCCCATCGCCCACCTGTTCGACACCCATGAGCAAGCGCGGCAGGCGGCCAGCTGCTTGGAGCAGGCTGGCGTATCGCGCGACCAGATCAGCCTGGTGGATCAGCACAGCGGCGGCCGGGGCGGGACGCTGCTGACCGTGCAAGCCTCGGCGGACCAGGCAGCCCTGGTTGCCAACTTGCTCCCTGGCACGCAGGCAACGGACCAAGCCGCACCCCGGACGGACCTTTCCAGCCTTGACGAGGCTGCGCCCGCCCATGTCGCCGGCGGCATAGCAAACCTCGGCACTCCCGGACCCGGCTGAACCAGCGCATCCGCATCAGCCAGCCTTTTGCGCGCCGGCCCACAACCCATCTATGCTAGGCCTCAGATAGCAGAGCAGGCCTCAGTAAACCCATGGACGATCCGCGCGCCAACGATATCCTGGACATCGTCGCCAAGGAGACTGCGGTTGACCGCGCTCGCCTGGTCCCTGACGCCCAGATCAGCGACCTCGGCATCCCCTCGCTCGACTTGGTCCAGGCCATTTTCGCCATCGAGGAAAAATATCAGGTGGATATTCCCGTGGTGGCCGAACGCTCCGGCTCCGAGTTCCGAACCGTGGCCGATCTGGTCAGGCATGTGCTGGCCACACTCGACCATACACTGCCCGAGAAGCTGCAGCCGGGTGCGTGACCCGCACCGGCGCCGGGTCGCCATCACTGGGCTAGGCGCGATGTGTGCCCTGGGGCGCACGGTTCCGGAGATATGGGCCGGAATGCTGGCGGGTCGCAGCGGTATCGGACCCATTACCGGGATTGCAACGGACCGCCTGACGGCCAGCATCGCCGCCCAGATTCCCGGCTTCGATCCATCGGAGCACTTCCAGCCGCGGCGCCTACCGTTGTTGGACCGCAGCGCGCAAATCGCGGTGGTCGCCGCACGGGAAGCGGTGGCGCAGGCCGGCCTGCAGCCCGACCCGGCGCAAGCGCATCGCCGGGCCGTCATCGTCGCCGCCGTCATCGGCCAGACCAGCCTGGATGCCGCCTACCTGGCTTTCTATGGGGAAGGCGCGACGCGGGTGCATCCTTTGACGGTGCCCCGCATCATGACTAACGGCGCGGCGTCGCACCTCACGATAGAATTCGGGATGCACGGTCCGTCCTATGCCGTTGCCTCCGCATGCTCCTCTGCCAACCACGCCATCGCTTCAGCCGCAGACACGATCCGCCTGGGCCGGGCCGACGTGGTGATCACCGGCGGGGCAGATGCCTCCATCGTCCCCGGCGTGTTCAAGTGCTGGGAAGCCTTGCGCGTGCTGAGCAGCGACACTTGCCGCCCGTTTTCCCGCGACCGCACCGGCCTGGTGCTCGGCGAGGGCGCCGGGATCTTGGTGCTGGAGGATTGGGACCACGCACTCCGGCGCGGCGCCACCATACTGGCGGAGCTGGCCGGCAGCGGCATGACTGCCGACGGTGCCGACCTGACCGCGCCGGATGCCACCGGCGCCGCCGCGGCGATGCAGGCGGCGCTGGACGATGCCGGTCTGGACCCGTCCGAGATCGGCTGGGTCAACGCGCATGGCACCGGCACCCGGCTGAACGACAAGACGGAGACGGCGGCGCTGCACCAGGTATTCCGCCGCCCGCCGCCGATCAGCAGCAGCAAGAGCATGATCGGCCACTGCCTGTCGGCTGGCGCCGGGCTGGAGGCCGTGGCTACCGTCATGGCGCTCCGCACCGGCATGGCGCCTCCGACTGCCAACTATCGCGAAGCCGACCCGGAGTGCGACTTGGACATCATCCCCAACACGGCTCGCGCCCTGCCGATGCGCGCGGCGCTGTCCAACTCCTTTGCGTTCGGCGGGCTGAATGCGGTCATCGCCATGACAGCCGCAGCAAGCGCAGCAGCCGGGGCTGCAGCAAGCGCAGCAGCCGGGCCGTCACCATGACGACTGCTTATGTGAACCGCATCGGCACTGCCAATCCTCCTTACGATGTGCACGACGCCTTCGTGGCGCTCGGACGCGATATGCTGGTGAACGACAAGGCGCGGGTGATGTTCGACCGGCTGGTTGCGCGCGCCGCGATCCACCACCGCTGGTCGCATTTCCAACCCGGCGTCCCCGGTGCCGAGGACGTGGACAGCACCGGCTTCTACCGCCGCGGCGCCTTCCCCACGACCGGGGCACGCATGAAGGTCTATGCCCGGGACGCCGTGGCGCTGGCGCTCGCCGCCGTGGCCGATGCCGGGATCACGGCGGAGGATGGGATCACCCATCTGATCGCCGTGAGCTGCACCGGCTTTACCGCCCCGGGCCTGGATCAGGTCATCGCCGACCGCCTGGGCCTGGGCGGCGCGTTGGAACGGACGATGATCGGCTTCATGGGCTGCTACGCCGGTGTCCCGGCGCTCCGTGCGGCGCGGCATATCGTCCGCTCCGATCCCCAAGCCCGCGTGCTGATCGTGAACGTGGAACTATGCTCCCTGCACATGCAGGAGGTGTCAGACCTGGAGACGGTGCTGACGTTCCTGCTGTTCGGCGATGGCGCCACCGCCGCGCTGGTGACGGCGGAGCCGCATGGTCTGGCGCTGCACGACTTCCGCTCCGCCACGTTGCCGGACACGCAGGACCTCATCACCTGGGGCATCGGCGACCAGGGCTTCGACATGCACCTGTCCGGGCAGGTCCCGGGCCGGATCGCCAACGCCCTACGGGCCGAGGCCGACCGCAATGACCCTGATGGCCTGATGCGCGGCGATGACCCGCGTGACATCGCGCTTTGGGCGGTCCACGCCGGCGGACGCACGGTGCTGGACGGAGTCGAACAGGGGCTGCGCTTGGCGGCAAACGCGCTGGACTACTCGCGCGGCGTGCTTCGGGACGTCGGCAACATGAGTTCGGCGACGTTGATGTTCGTGCTGGCGCGTATCCTTGCGGGCGAAGAGGCCGGCCGCGGCATGGCGATGGCGTTCGGGCCGGGCCTGGCCGCAGAAACCTTCCGTTTCACCCGGGTCTGATCCGGTGGACCTGCGCCGCCGCAGCCAGCAGCGGGAATGGATGGACGAGCAGTCTGCGTCACCCGTGGTGCTGGCCTCGGTGCTCGCGGACCTTGCAGTGGTCAACACCGTCACGCTGGCACGGCTGCCGACGATAGCCTTCATGCGCCGGATATCGCGCGGGCTGCCGCCCGGCACGCCGTTGTGCGTGCTGGACGTGGGCTATGGTGAGGGCGACATGCTGCGTCGCATCCACCGCTGGGGCGCTCGCGCCGGGGTGCCGCTGGACCTTGCGGGCGTGGATTTGGACCCGGCCAGTGCCCCGGCGGCACAGGCCGCGACTCCTCCGGCATGGGAAATCCAGTATCGGACCGGGGATGTGTTCGACCTGCCGCCGGGTGGCCATGACGTGGTGCTCAGCTCCCTGTTCACCCATCATTTGTCCGATGCTCAGATCGTGGATTTCCTGGTCTGGATGGAGCGCAGTGCCGCCCGCGGCTGGTTCGTCAACGACCTGCACCGGCACGTCCTGGCCTATGAAGGTTTCCGCATAATGTCCGCCGCCGCGGGCTGGCACCCGATGGTGCGGCATGACGGCGCGATCAGCGTAGCGCGCAGCTTCCGCCGGCGTGACTGGGAGACGCTGCTGCGCCGGGCTGGAGTGGCAGGAGTGGCGCAGGTGCGCTGGCACATGCCCTTCCGTTTATGCGTCAGCCGCATCAAGAAGCGCGCCACGAGGTGACGGTGCTGATCGCCGGTGGCGGCGTGGCAGGCGCTGCAGCGGCGTGCCTGCTCGGACCCGGAGCGCTGCTGATCGAGCGGGCATCGGTCGTGCACGACAAGATTTGCGGCGAATTCATCAGCACGGAAGCGCAGGGCTACCTGCGCCGGCTCGGCCTGGACCTGCCGGCACTCGGGGCGGCACCGATCCATTCCGTCCGGCTGGTGCATCGGGACCGGATGGCGGCGGCCCGCCTTCCCTTCCTCGGCTATGGCCTGACCCGCCGGGCGCTGGATGCCACGTTGCTGGACCTTGCCGCGCGACGGGGCGCGCAGGTGCTGCGGGGCCATGCCGTCCGGGGCATCGGGGCTGGCACGCTGGATGTCGCCGGGCATGGCTCGATCCCAGGCCGCGCCGTGTTCCTCGCAACGGGCAAGCACGACGTGCGCGGCGTCCGCCGGCAGCCTGGCCGCCCTCCTGAGGACTTGGTGGGATTGAAGATGTACCTCCGCCTGGCTCCGGGCCAACGTGCCGACCTGGCCGGGCATGTCGAGCTGCTGTTGCTGAGCGGCGGCTACGCCGGGCTGCAAATGGTCGAGGACGGGGTTGCCAACCTTTGCCTGCTCATACGCCGTGACCGCTTCGCCGCGGCCGGCTCGGCCTGGCCAGGCCTGCGCGATGCTTTGGAGCGGGATGCCCCGCATCTCCGGCGCCGGCTGGCCGGCGCGACGACGTTGCTGGACCGCCCTTTATCCATCTTCCGGGTGCCTTATGGCTATGTCCACCAGCCAGCGCCGGGGGACCTGCCCGCCCTGTTCCGCTTAGGAGACCAGGCGGGCGTCATCGCATCCTTCACCGGCGATGGGATGTCCATTGCGCTGCACACCGCCTTTTCCGCGGTTGCTGCCCTGCCGGAGGGTGATGCCGGCGCATACCATCGAAACCTGCGGCGTGACTTGTCGGCACAGATTGCCCGGGCGTCGCTGCTGTTGAGGGCCGGACGCCTCGCACCCAGCTTCGCGGTGCTGGCGGCCCGGGCTTGGCCGGGCGCGCTGCGCTGGATCGCCCAACTGACCCGGGTGCCGGCGGCGGCGCTGATCGAGACGTGACCGGACCCCTACTCCGCCGCCACTCCCAACTGCTGCGGGTGGGATAGCAAGGGCCGCAACAGCATTGCCTGTTCCTCGATGGCCATCACCATCTCGGGATCCAGCGACCGGCCGCCGTAGTCCTGATCGAGCCGGATCAGCCCTGCCGGACAGTGCCGGTCATCGTTCCAGCCGGGGTAGTCCATGATGGGATAGATGCACAGCCCCTCGATCGGGATGCCCCGGCGAAGCGCCGTCCGCACCTCCCCGCCGACATAGCGCAGCCATCCCGGGCCATTCGGCGCCTCGGCTCCTGTCTCCGAGATCACCAGGGGGCGGCGATAACGGTCATAAACCTCTGCCAGCATGTCGCTGAGCGGGCGGAACCACCGGTGGCCCAAGCCGAGCGTCTCCGAATTATGCACCCACTGGTTGTTGCAGTAGAAGTTCACGCCGACGACGTCGAGCATCTCGGGCCGGCCGCCCAGCTCTGGGTGCAGCATCCCGGCAAGCATGTCCCAGGACTCATATTGCGCGGTGCGATACTTCTCGACTGCCTCATCCTCGGACGGCTGTGCAGGATTGGGACAGATATGGAACAGCGGCTCCGCTTGAAGGAAACGGGCTCGATGGTCCACGGCGCGGACGGCTTCGGTTGCCGCGATGGCTGCCTGAATAAGCTGCATCTTCAGGGCGGGCCGTTGCCCCTGCGCATAGGGATACAGCTCTTGCCTATCCCCGCCGGCCCAGGACCAGAACGACACCTCGTTCATCGGGCACCAGATGGCGCCCTGCCCCCCTTCCTCCCGCACCAGCCGGGCCGCGGCGCCAGCGAAGGCGGCAAACCGGTCCACGAAGGCCGGCGCCCAGATATCGAGATCGGGCGGAAGTCCATAGTGGCACAGGTCCCAGATGACCTGAACCCTGCTCTCCCTCGCAGCCTTCAGCATCGGCAGGAAGCTGGACCAGTCATAATGTCCAGGGGTCCGCTCGATCAGGTGCCATCGCAACGCATCGCGCGCCGTGCGTAGCCCAGCACTTCGCATCAACTGGTAGTCTTCAGCGGCCCGGTGATCGTGCCGGGATCCGCTGATTACGTCTATCTGACGGCCATCTCGGCGCCGGTGGCTCGACGCTTCGAACCCACCTTGGAGAAAGCTCTGGAACAGCGGCACGACCGACGCCCGCTGCAATTCCACCACCTTACTCGGCCGCAGCCGCCGGGCTCGCCTCAGCCTCTTGGAGCAGGCGCTCCTTCGCGACCAGCCGCTGATACGTCGCCAGCGCCTGACCGACGACTTGATCCATGTTGTAGTACTTGTAGGTCGCCAGACGACCGACGAAGGTCACGTTCGGCGTTGCGTCTGCCAGGGCCTGATACTTCTGGAACAACGCCGCATTCTCAGGCCGCGGCACAGGATAGTATGGGTCGCCCTCGGCTGAAGGATACTCGTAGCACAGGCTGGTTTTTGCGTGCGTCTGCCCAGTCAGGTGCTTGAACTCGGTGATACGGGTATAAGGCACATCCTCCGCCGGATAATTGACAACCCCGACCGGCTGCAGCCAATCCTTGTCATGCGTTTCATGCCGGAACTGCAGGGACCGGTAGGGCAGTTTGCCGTAACGATGCCCAAAGAACTCGTCTATCGGCCCGGTGAAGATCAGTTGGTCGTAGCAGGCGGGATCCACATCCCCAAAGTCCGTACCCAAGGCTACGGTGATGCCGGGATGGTCCAGCATACGCTCGAACATCCGGGTGTAGCCGTGCAGCGGCATCTGCTGGAACTGATCGGTGAAGTAGCGGTCGTCATCATTGGTGCGTGTCGGCACGCGGGACGTGACGGACTTGTCCAGCTCCGACGGGTCCAGGCCCCACTGCTTGCGGGTATAGCCCTGAAAGAACGCCTCATACAGCTCGCGTCCCACCTTGCCGAGCACTACGTCGGCGGAGGTGCGGACCGTGTCCACATGCTCCGCCTTGCTTTCCAGGAACGCCTCGACCTCATCCTGTGTCAGGTCCACGCCGAAGAATTGGTTCACGGTCTGCCGGTTGATCGGCATTGGCAGGCGCATCCCGCGCACCTCCGCCAACACCCGGTGCTCATACAGCCGCCACTCGGTAAAGCGGGACAGATAGTCGAGGATCGCCTGCGAGTTGGTGTGGAATATATGCGGGCCATAGGGATGGATCAGCACGCCAGCAGCGTCATGCTGGTCATAGGCATTGCCGCCGATGTGCGGGCGCCGGTCAACCAGCAGCACGCGCTTACCAGAGCCTGCCGCCATGCGCTCCGCCAGCACCGATCCGGCGAACCCGGCACCGACGATCAGCACATCATACTCGGCCCCAGGCTTGCGAAGCGGAGTGGCATTCGGGGTCTGCCGATGCTCTTCGATCAGGGAGGACATACGCGACCAGATGGCATCCCACGACATCTCTGCCAACGCCTGATCCACCGGAGCCAGCCAGGTCGCTGGACCCGCCGCCTGCCCCAGCGCATCATCGGTTGCCGCCGCGAACTCTGCCGCGGTTCCAGCCACAAACACACCTGGGGTGGCGCCATATTGCCGTACCACGTCCACCACGGGGGAGGACACCACAGGCCGCCCGGCGGCGAGATATTCGGGCGTCTTTGTGGGGCTGATGAACCTTGTCGCCTCGTTCAAGGCGAACGGCATCATCGCCGCATCCCAGTTGGCGACATAGGCCGGCAACTCGGGATACCGCTTGCTGCCGAGATAATGCAGGTTCGCCCGCCGCGGCAGCTCCTGTAGGTCAATTTTAGCAGTCGGGCCAATCAGGACGAAGTGCGTGTCTGGCCGGAGGTCGGCGACGGCCGCAAGCAAGTTGCGGTCCAGCCGCTCATCCAACACGCCGTAGAACCCTATGCGCGGGTGCGGGATCGCCTGCTGGTCTGCAGGGTCGGGCAGTGCGCCGCGCGCGGGCAGAAAGTGGGCGACATCCACGCCACTCGGGAAGGCATGGACCTCAGCATGCTGCCCCTGCTTCGCCTCATAAAGGCTGCGGCCGCCGGTGAAGACCAGGCTGGCCCGCCGCATCAGGCTGCGCTCCAGCGCCGGCAGGGCCGGATCGGCGCCGGCGAAGGCGGACAATTCGTCCATGCAGTCATAGACCGCTGTGCCGTGCAGGTGGCCGGAGAACAGCAGCGCGTGAGGCGTATAATACCAAAGCAGGGGATCGTGGACCGCGAACTCCCGCATCACTTGGTCCAACAGCGGGCGTTGCGCCACTGCCCAATCCTGCCCTTGCGGGATGCGCGGCTGCAGGATGATGACTCCCTCGGGCGAGACCCGGCGGTCCACGCTGGCCCGGTCCGACGTGGTATGCAGCGGCTCTTCCCAGAACAATACGCGCATCGTCCGGGCGGCCCGGCTCAGAAGATGCTGCGGGCGCTGGAAGACGAAGTCCCACCGCAGATGAGAGAAACAGATTAGGTCAGGCCGGGCAGCGCCGGGACGGAAAGGGTTATTGCCGGCTTCTGTCCTGTGGAGTCGCATTGCTATCCCTTTCCGTTCCTTTAGCCAACGCAGGATCTATCCAGTGGTTTTTCAGCCTCCATCTCGCAAATGCGAGATTGGTTATTGCTATGGCGCGACGAAATGCTGAGGCTTCGCGTTGGCGCCTCTGCAACCGCCGTCCCCGTCCCGTGTTTCTGCTGCCGCCCGGACCTGCCGCCGGGCATAATGGGAATCCTCGATGTCCGACGAGCAAGCAGACCACGACGACTCCGACCTGCACGACCCTGAGGCGGCCGCCCTGGCAGCCAAGCTGCACTATGTCACCGACCGCCGCCCCGGCATCACCCGCAGCCGCGACGGTGACGCCTGGGTGTTCCGCAACCCATCAGGCGGCGTGATCACCGATGCAAAGGTCCTCGACCGCATCCACAAGCTGGCGATCCCGCCCGCCTATACCGACGTTTGGATCTGCCGCGACCCGCGCGGCCATCTGCAGGCGGTTGGCCGGGATGCCAAAGGCCGCAAGCAGTATCGGTATCACCCTCGCTGGCGCGAGGTCCGGGACGAAGCGAAGTACGGCAAGATGCTGACCTTCGGCCGTGTGCTGCCAGCGATACGGGCCGCGGTGAAGCACGACCTCGCCCTGCACGGACTGCCCAAGCGGAAGGTACTGGCTGCCATCGTTTCCCTGTTGGAGCGCACCATGATGCGTGTCGGAAACGAGGAATACGCCCGGACCAACGAGAGCTTCGGCCTCACGACGCTGCGCACCCGGCACGTCCAGGTGAAGGGCGGGCATCTCACCTTCGACTTCCGCGGCAAGCATGGGGTGCAGCACCACATTGACCTGGATGACCGCCGACTGGCGCGGGTCGTCGAACGCTGCCGGGACCTGCCGGGCCAGGATCTGTTCCAGTTCCTGGATCACGACGGTGAACGCCATCACGTCGTATCGGATGACGTGAACGGATATTTGCGGGAGATTAGTGGCGAGGAAATTACCGCCAAGGACTTCCGCACCTGGGCCGGCACCAACCTGGCCGCGCTCGCGCTGCGCGACATGGAACTCTACGACACTCCGGCCAAGGCGAAGAAGCACCTGGTCAAGGTCGTGGAGCACGTCGCGCAAAACCTGGGCAACACGCCTGCCATCTGCCGCAAGTGCTATATCCATCCTGCGGTGTTTGAAGGCTACTTGGATGGCAGCCTGCTGGAATGTTTGAGAGCGCGCGCTGACGACATCCTACAGCAGGACCATGGCCTGACCCCTGACGAAGTGGCCGTGACCACGTTCTTGAGCCGGCGGCTTACGGCCGCCATCTCCGATCCCGCCCACAAGCCGCTGGTGACTTGACACGCCCGTTCCGCCCCGCATCGTGGGCGGAACGACGGGGGTGGTCATGGACGAATTGCTGGTGGCGCGGCGCGGTGGCGTGCATGTGCTGACCCTGAACCGGCCGGATCGCCTGAATGCGTTCACCTTCGCGCTGCAGGCTGCATTGATGTCAGCGCTTGCGGCGGCAGAGGCCGATCCGGACTGCCGGGCGGTCCTGCTGCACGGCGCCGGACGCGGCTTCTGCGCCGGGCAGGACCTGACGATGGTGGAACCCGGCGTGGACCTGGGCGACACGTTGGAGCGCAGCTTCAACCCGCTCGTGCGGCGGTTGCGGTCCCTGCCGCTCCCTGTCGTCTGCGCCGTCCACGGCGTCGCGGCCGGGGCGGGGGCGAACTTGGCGCTGTGCTGCGATATCGTGCTGGCTGGGGAGTCCGCCCGCTTCATGCAGTCGTTCGTCAAGATCGGCCTGGTGCCGGACGCTGGCGGGACCTGGACCCTGCCCCGCCTGGCGGGCGATGCCCGCGCCCGTGGCATGGCGATGCTCGGCGAGCCGGTGACAGCGGCGCAGGCGGCGGCATGGGGACTGGTTTGGCGCACCCTGCCCGACGATGACCTGCTGCCGGAGGCGGAGCGCCTGGCCGCTCATTTGGCCACCCAGCCGACCCAGGCCATCGCCTTGATGAAACAGGCGCTGAACGCTTCCGCTGGGAATAGTTGGGATGTGCAGCTCGACTTGGAGCGGGACCTGCAGCGCCAGGCCGGCCGGACGCCCGACTTCAGGGAAGGAGTTGCGGCCTTCCTGGAGAAGCGCCCAGCCATCTTCACCGGCCGTCCGGCGTGACGCCTCAGGCCGTCGCGCAGGCCTGCGCCGACCGGATGTGGGCCGAAGATGCCGCCAGCCGCGGCCTCGGCATGATGTTGGACCGGGTGGCGCCCGGTGCGGCGCGGCTGTCCATGACCGTTACTGCCGCGATGCTGAACGGCCACGGCACCTGCCATGGCGGCTTCATCTTCGCGCTGGCCGACAGCGCCTTCGCCTTTGCCTGCAACACGGACGGCACAGCCTCCGTCGCCAGCCAGTGCGCCATCAGCTTTTTGCGCCCGGCGCGGCTGGGCGACCTGTTGGTAGCTGACGCCGGGGAACGCCACCGGGAAGGGCGCAGCGGCATCTACGACGTGCGCGTGACCTGCGGGGACGCCGTGGTGGCGGAGTTCCGCGGCCAGTCCCGCACGACCGGAGCCAAGATGCTGGAGCCAGCCGATGCTCGCTGACCTCGGCCCCCGCCCCGGCGACCTCGATCCGATCGAGACAGCCTCCCGCGATGAGCTGGCGGGATTGCAGCGCATCCGTCTGGCGGCCACCCTGCGGCACGCCTATGCCAACATCCCGCATTACCGTCAGGCGTTTGACGCCGCCGGGGTGCATCCCGACGACTTCCGCGACCTGCCGGACCTCGCGCGGTTTCCGTTCACGACCAAGGCCGACCTGCGGGCCAACTACCCCTTCGGCATGTTTGCCGTCCCGCGGGAGCGCATCGCCCGCATCCATGCCAGCAGCGGCACGACCGGCAAGCCAACCGTCGTCGGCTATACCAAGGCGGACCTGGACGTTTGGGCCGACGTGATGGCCCGGTCCATACGCGCGTCAGGCGGACGAGCGGGGATGCGCATCCATGTCGCCTACGGCTACGGCCTGTTCACCGGAGGCCTCGGCGCGCATTACGGCGCGGAGCGGCTGGGCTGCGCCGTCATTCCCGTGGGCGGCGGCGGGACGGAGCGGCAGGTCCAGCTCATCCAGGACTTCCAGCCCGACATCATCATGGTGACGCCGTCCTATATGCTGGCGATCCTGGACGGTTTCCGTGCCGTCAGCGCCGACCCGCGCGGCACCAGCCTGCGCGTGGGCATCTTCGGCGCCGAACCCTGGACCAACGCGATGCGCGGCGAGATCGAGGCCGACTTCAACATGCACGCCGTGGATATCTACGGCCTGTCGGAGGTGATGGGGCCGGGCGTCGCCAACGAGTGCGTGGAAACCAAGGACGGCCTGCACATCTGGGAGGACCACTTCTACCCGGAGGTCGTGGACCCCGACACTGGCGCAGTCCTGCCCGACGGCGAGCAGGGTGAGCTGGTTTTCACCTCGCTCACCAAGGAGGCCACCCCCGTCATAAGATACCGCACCCGGGACCTGACCCGGCTGCTGCCGGGCACCGCCCGCACCATGCGCCGGATGGAGAAGGTGACGGGCCGCAGCGACGACATGATGATCATCCGCGGGGTCAACGTGTTTCCAACCCAGATCGAGGAGCTGGTCCTGGCCCGTGCTGACCTGTCGGGCCACTACCAGATCGAGTTGACGCGGAATGGCCGGATGGACGAGATGCTGGTGCGGGTGGAAGCGCGTCCGGACGCCTACGCCAGCACGAATGCCGGCCCTGCGCTAGCGCTGGCGGTCAAGGAGCAGGTGGGGATTACGGCCGCCGTTCAGGTCCTGCCGCCTGGCGGCATCGAGCGCAGCCTGGGCAAGGCCCGCCGCGTCGTGGACCGGCGGCCAAGGGAATAGCTTCTCCCTTTCCCGCCGGGAGAGGGCCGGGGTGAGGGGGCGGGAGAACGCGATCTTCGGTTTGGAGAAGCCCTGCTCTTGTTTATCGGGTGGAGTCTCGCTCCGCAGAAGACCCCCTCACCCCGGCCCTCTCCCGGAGGGAGAGGGAGCGGAAGCAAGCTTCAGCGCGGCCCGCACGTCGCGCAACGCCTGGCGTTGCCCGGCCATCAGCGCCGGGTCGCTGCCCAGCAGGCCGCACATGTGGCGATGCATCCGCGACACCTCTGCCACATGCCGCCGTGGTGTTAGCCGATGCGTGACGCTCGCGTCATGCCGGCGGTGCATGTTCAGCGGCTCCGCTACATACGCTACGTTGCCGCCCGCGCTTAGCACCTCGGCGTAAACCCGCCAGTCCCCAGCCATCGTAAAGCGGTCCAGCTCAGTCCCACAGCGGTCCAGCGCATGCCGCAGCGCCTCCCGCCGCCACAACACGGCGCTGGCGTTCAGGATCAGGTTGCGCTGGGACAGGCAGGCCCGCAGCATGTCAGCCGCCGGATGCACCCCGTCCCGCGCCAGCAGCGCCGCCCCGGCCTTGGCGTAATAGGCTTGGTGGTTGCCCCACAGCGGCGCGTCGGCAGCGTCAATCGCCCGGCTGTCGGTGAAGGCCATCACAGCGTCCGGCACGTCCCGCAGGGCCGCCGCAAGCGACGCCAGGAAGCCAGGCTCCGCCATGTCGTCGGCCTCGGCGATCCAGAGCCATTCGCTCCGGGCCAGGTCCACTGCCCGCTGCCACTGCCGGAACACCGAGCCTGAATTGCGGTCCGATCCCACCCAGCACACCTTGCGCCCAGCCTTGGCAGCCGCCTCCCGCACTGCCGCCTCGCTGCCGTCCGTCGAAGCGTCGTCCAGCACGATGATCTCCCGCACCGGATGGGTTTGTGCCGCGATGGAGGCGATCCGGCCCGGGAGGTAGCGGCCATAGTTGAAGTTCGGCACGACGGCGGTGACATCCAGCACGTCCGGCGCGGCAAGGCGCAGCACGGCTGTGGCATAGGCGCCGAATTCGAAGTCGAGCCGGGTCCGCTCTGCGAGCCTGGCGCGGTCGGCCAGGGAAACGCGTACCGCCAGGGCGCGCATCTGCCGCACCATGGCGTCGGCGTCGCCCAGCGGCACGGACACGCCGGCACCGCGGTCGCGAAGCAATTCGGGAATGCCGCCTGCGCCCATGAACGCGACGGTAGGGACGCCGGCCGACATCGCCTCCAGCACGACGCTTGGGAACGGGTCCTCCCGCGACGTCAGCAGGTGAACGTCGGCACAGGCCAGCCAGTCCGCGGCGTCGGCGCAGCGAGGCATGTGATGAAACGTGCCGGCGGCTGCCGCAATAGCCATCTCCTGCGCGAGGTATGCCTGAACCGATGGGTCAATGTCGCCGATCCAGACCAGGTGCATGGCTGCCCCGGCAGCATGGGCCAGGCGCCAGACCTGCAGGAACAGGTCGAACCCCTTGCGGAGATCGGCATAGCCCAGGCCCATTGCCAGCATCGCGTCGGGTGGAACGCCCAACGCGCTCCGCAATGCCGCCCGGTCGCGCGCACCGCCGGAGGGTAGCACAGGGCGATACAGCCCCTGCGGCAGCACCACGGCGCGCCCGTCCGGCAACGGCACGTGCTCGGCAAAGCGGTCCCGGACGAACGGCGCCGCAAACACGACCTGGCTGCAAACGGCAACCGCCTCCCGCGCCGGCCGCAGCAGGTTGCGCTCGTGCAGCAGGCGCGGCAGTTCATGGACCATCAGCACGCACCGCAGGCCGGCTGCCGCCAGCGGCGCGCAGGCATGGGCGGCCGCCGCACTGTTGACCACCGCGGCGCCGAACCCTTCAGCCCGGCATCGGCGCGCCAGCCGCGGCAGTTCGGCGGGGGTGGCGACCGTCGTCGGCGCCACCGCCTGATATTCCTCGGCCAAGGCGCCCTCACCTAGCAGCAGGAATGCTATGTCCACCCCGGACACCGATTGAAGATGCCGGCCGAGGCTCAGCAGCAGCAGTTGCGCACCGGCTGGAAACGCATCATGGCCAACCAGCAGAAGCCGCAATCGCGCCGGTGCCTCCACCAGACCCGCGACGGCCCGGCCGGTCGCGTTCAGGTAAGCGCCGCCGAAATGCACGTCCGGCTCAAGGTAGGCGCCCTCCGCCCACTCGTTCCAGGCATTCACGCACACCAGCGGCGTGTCCAAGACGGGGTGGGCCATCGCGTCGTCCACCAGACGGGCCAGCCAAGCCTGATACTTGGCCGGTGTGGACCCGTGCAGCACCATCCCCTGCCCTTGCCGCCGCGCGTCGTTGTCCCAGCCTGGCAGCGCCGTGCGGATCAGCGGATACTCAGCCGGGTCGGTACCGGACGCAGCAGCAAGGTCGTCGTATGAGTAAACCTGTGCCGTTGCGGCGGGATCAAGGATTTGCAGGCCGGGGTTCAGCAGCTCCAGCCCGGTCGTCAGCTTGTGCGGCGGGAACTCGACCGCGGCATCCATGCCGAAACGGCGCGGGTCACGGTCCCCGAAACTTTGCGCCATGATGAACACCGGGTCCTCCCCGAGGGCGCGGAACTGCGCGCGCCACCGGGCCGTCGCGGCAGCGGCATCGGGGATGAGGGAAGCGCGATAAACCATCAACACCGGCCGGCCCTGCAAACGGATATAGCGCGGGTCGGCGAAGTGCCGGGCCAGCTCCGCCGCCAATGCAGGCTCGTCGGTTTCGCGGTAGTCCTGGGCGATCAGGACCTCCTGTTCCGCCCCGTCCCAGCGCCGGGTCCAGTTCTCGTTGGCCCACATCAGGCAGAACGGGAAGTCTATGCTGCGGTCGGCCAGCATCGCCTCAAGCGGCCCGTCCAGCAGACGGCGGCCGTTGAACCAGTAGAAGTAGTAGACAAAGCCACCCAGCCCGGCGCCGCGCGCCAGCTCGACCTGGGCACGCAAGGTCGCCGTTCCATTGAGCCGGTAATGGCCCAGGTCCCGCGGCAGGCGCGGCTGATAATGCCCTGCGAACCGCGGCAGCCCACGGCCGACGTTGGTCCATTCGGTGAAGCCGTCGCCGCACCAGGCGTCGTTCTCCGGGATGGGATGGAATTGCGGCAGGTAGAACGCCAGCACCACCGCCCGGCGCCGCGCATCTGCCGGCAGCGGCTCCACCGGCTCGAACAACGGGCCAGGGGCGGTGTTGCGGCGCACCTCGCGCGGGATGTCGGTGTCCTGGGCCGGCCGGGCCGGGAAGAAGCCAGGCAGGTGACGGTGGGCGCGATAGTGCAGCAGCGGATTTACCCTGTCCTGGTCCCGCAGGTAGCGGTCCCGGTACCAGGCCGTGTCGAATGCGGCGGAGGCCGGCCGGCCCTCCCAAGCGCCCTGCACCAGGTAATGCTCGAACGGGTCCATGCCAGCCTGCACGACATCGGGCGACTGCATCCGGTAGAATGCCGCGTCGAACTCGGGCAAGGGGCTGACCGCGCTGGTGCATCGGTGCTGCAGGAAGTGCTGCAGGCTTCCCTGACCCGGCGGCAGCCGGTGATGGGCGCGATACCAGGCCGGGTCGAAATGGGCGATCGGCTGACGACCCTCGGCTTCACCATACTCCATATAGTGCAGCAGCGGCTCGACGCCGGACTCCCGCACGTCCCGGTTGCGCTGCAGATACCATGCGGGGTCGAAGTATGGGTTGGGTAAGCGGCCCTCCCGCCAGCCATAGCGGTAATAGTGGGTCGCCGGGTCGATGCCGCGATTGGCAAGATCAGGATTGCGGCTAAGAAACCACTCGCGCAAGAACAGTCCAGACCTAATTACAGTAAGAACGTCTCCGAAATCTAGCAGAACCGGCCCCATCTTCATGTCACCCGTTTGCCGCTTCCTAAAGCCTGTTAGCTCAACGCTATCGATTCGATTTCCTGGAGGCCACTTAGTGTTGCTGTAAAGTGCCTTCATGTAGGATTACATAACAAAATATCACAAACATTGCAGGTAAGCCCTGCACTCTTAGGTGGTTTCTTCTACGCTCTATACCCTTTCTGCGTTTGGCAACAACTGTCTTCTGCAACCTTTGATGCTATTGTGGTGTTTGTGCCGCCATGCGTTTGATCCTCCTGTTCGCCCTGTTGCTGCCGGCCTGTTCCCCTGCCGCCCTGCTGAATGCGACGGTTCCGTCGCATGGTGTCAGTGTCACCCGGGATATGGCCTATGCCGATGGGCCACGCCGCCGGCTTGACATCTACCGCCCTCCTGGCGGCGGCGGGCGGGCGCCGCTGGTCGTGTTCCTCTATGGTGGAAGCTGGCGGACCGGGAGCAAGGGGACATACTCCTTCGTGGCGCTGCCGCTCGCGGCGCGGGGCGCCGTTGTGGTAGTGCCTGATTACCGGCTTTACCCCGAGGTAGCATTTCCGGCATTCCTGGACGACAACGCCCGAGCGGTCGCTTGGGCGGTTGCACACGCGCCGGAGCTTGGCGCCGATCCGAGCCGGGTGTTTCTGGTCGGCCATTCCGCAGGCGCCTACAATGCAGCGATGCTCGGGCTTGATCCACACCTGCTGGCGGCAGCCGGATACGACCGGCGGCGCCTCGCCGGAGTCGTGGGGCTTGCTGGTCCCTATGATTTCCTGCCGATCACTGGGGAGGATATCAAACCTGTGTTCGCACCGGTGGGTGACGGGCCGCTCAGCCAACCCGTTAGCTATGTGGATGGACTCAATCCGCCGATGCTGCTGCTGGCGGGCGATGCCGACACCACCGTCAACCCACGCAACACGCTTTCCCTAGCCGAAAAGGTTCGTGCCGCTGGTGGCCGCGTCGAGGCCCGGATTCTCCCGGGGATCGGACACATCGGGATCGTCACTGCCTTTGCGCCGCTATTTCGCAGCCGTGCGCCGGTGTTGGACGACGTCTGGGCATTCATCACACGTCAGAGGGATGCCGGGGCGCATTAGGCTCTAAGACTCGGCACCGGCGCACTCAGCGGCTACCCCCTCGACCCTTGACGTATCGGTGGCCATGGGGGGACGTCTGGCAACGTGCATCTCATTGAAATATTTAGGTTTTGCCGGTGTTGACCACTGCTGGCAGCCGATTAGTTCAATCCCAACAGCCGATAGCCACCAGAATCGTTATCCGACCCGGCGGCCGCATGAACGTCTGCCCTCAGCGCCCCTGGAAGTCGGGCGGACGCCGGGCGCGAAAGGCGGCCAGGCCCTCGCCAAAATCGTGACTGTGCAGCGCCCTTTGCCGTCCCTCCGCAAGACGTTGCGCCGTCGCGGACGACAAGGCGATCGCCGCGGCAAGCGCTCGGATTTGCTGTTTTGCGCTGGTTACCGATAACGGTGCATTGCCGGCGATCCGCCGAGCCATCGCCAAGGTGAACGGCTCGAGGTCTGATGCCGACACTAGATGGTTCAGCAGACCTAGTCCCAAGGCGCGTTGCGCAGGGACCGGGTCGGCAGTGCTGAACATCTCCAACGCGACCGCAGGACCGGCTCGCATCACGACGTTTAGCAACCCATCGGCATCATAGGGCAGTCCGAGCCTGGCAGGGGTGAACGCAAGCGTGCAGGTGGGATCGCCGATGACAATGTCGCACCGCAAGGCCAAGTCTGTACCGCCGCCCCACGCTGACCCATGCACCATCGCAATTACGGGCGCGGGATGATCCTGAACACTGCGGAACAGATCCTGCAGCTCGCCATCCTGAGCCAAGGGGTCAAAACCAGGCGAAAGTGCCCCTATGTCAAAGCCAGCGCACCAGACATCTGCTCCGGCAACGGACCTGAGAACAACTGCGCGGGCCGTATGGGTTTGATCGAACGCCCGCGCCAATTCTCTTATCATTGCCAACGAAAGCACGTTTCGCCGGGCAGGCGCTGCCATTGAGATGACAGCGACCTGCTCGTCATACGCAATGCTGGAAAGAGGCACTTCGCCAGGGCATGACACCCCTGCCCTATAGCCTCAAGGCCAAGGGTTTGTAACTAGCCCATATATCCTAGCGTGAGGCCGGCACAGGGACGGTGTCCGCCATTGGCTGATTTCCTGCCGGGGCAGCCGGAACAGGAGATGCCGTCGCGCCCGGGGAAGCGGCGGTGGTGGACACTGGGCCACCCGCATTCGGGTTGCTGGCGCTGCCCGTGTTCATGTTCGCCGCCCCGGCGGGCAGGCTGTTTGCTGGCTGAGGTGCACTCTGTCCTCCGCCCGGCGCCGGTGGCGATTGGGACGATCCAGCCTGCGCGAAGGCTGATGCAGACATCAGCAAAAAGGTGAGTGCCGGGATAAGCTTGTTCATGGCGGAGTTCCCTCGAATTGTTTTGCCTCGTTTCCAGAACGCGCCATGTCACGCTTGGTTCGACGCCTGTTGCCATCCTAAGCAGAGGTCGGCGATATGGCAGCGGAGCCGCTAGACAGCCTGCCTAGGAGCACGAATGCCGAACTGCAAACCACTGATCATCCTTTTGACGTTGGTGCTTGCTGCTGGTCCGGTGCTTGCGGCGCCGACTGCATGTCCCCAGCATTTCTACGCGGGACAGCCGCCCGAGGTTCTCAACACCCGCCTTCTGGCAGGCACCCGCACCCTCTGTTTTCGGGCATTCGCCGTGCTGCATTCCGCAACCACCCGCACCGCGCTCTATTCGGCCGAGCACCTGACCCGTGACACGATCGCTGCGGCGCGCGGCCTGTCCCGCGATAGCGAGTTTCATCCTGAACCTGCGTTGCCGGACGGAGAACGGGCCGAGCTGCAGGACTACGCGCGCAGCGGCTTCGACCGCGGGCACATGGCGCCCAGCGGCGACATGCCGGACGAGGATGCCCAGCAGGAAAGCTTCAGCCTGGCCAACATGGTCCCGCAAGCTCCCAAGCTGAACCGCGGGATTTGGGAAGGCATTGAGAGCGCCGTGCGGAAGCTAGCGGAAAGGGAGGGTGACATCTACGTCGTCACCGGCCCGATTTTCCAGGGCGCTGAGTTGCAGCGGATCGGCAATGTCGTTGTGCCGAGCCACACCTTCAAGGCGGTCATGAGCGTGCGCCGCGGCCTCGCTGCCGCCTATGTCGCCAAGAACGTGGACAGCGCGCCTTGGGCGGTGATCAACATGGCGCAGCTTGCCGATTTGACGGGGTTGAACGTGTTCCCGGCACTGCCGGCCGGCGCACGGAATGCCGCTTTGCGCCTTCCCGCCCCAACGCCGCATGGATATGCCTCACGACGTCAAGGATATGCCCGATGAAGCCCTTTGCCGATGACAGTGCCGCCACCTCGGTCGGCGACTTGCGCCTTGAAAACGGTCGCGACCGGATCGCCTGCTACGGCAGCCTTGACCTGACGCGGGACCAGGCAGGGCTGGCCCTGGCCCGCGAGTTGCGCCAGGTGCTGGAGTCTATCATCCAGGTGCTGGAAGCGGATAAAGCCTTGCCGGCGTCCATTCCTCCGGCAAAACAGCCGGGGACCGTGCGCAATCCGTTTAGCTAGCGCCAGGTTACCAAATTCCCGCAGGGTTTTCCCTAAAATGTAGTTTCGCGACGATATATGCGTTAGCTAATGTTATTTTCGTTTTATCTCTGACAGTTAGGGCGGTTATCCACTTGCTCTCAAACCCGTGAACAGTATGTTATGCACGTGTAACCAATCTCGGAGATAACCTTGTTTGCTCATCGAGCGGCGGCCTGGAAGCCCCAGGCACTTTGTATTCGGATTGCGCCATGATGTCCGCTCCAAAGCCGGATATGCTGCAGGGCTGGCCCAACGAGGGCAAGAGCCGCAACGCATCCCGGGACCGGTTCCGCCACAACCTGGCCCGTATCATGTCCGAGCAGAATATGACCCAGGCTGGCCTGGCCCGCGCGCTGGACGTGTCCCGTGTCGCGGTCCATGCGTGGATTTGGGGCACATGCTTCCCGGAAACAGCCCGGCTGATCAAGCTGGCTCAGGTGCTGGGCGTGCCGATCGGGGCCTTGCTGGAGGTGGAATCCACCACTCCCCCGCCGGCCCAGCCCTCCAACGAGGAGGTTCTGCTGCTTAACGCGTTCCGCAAGCTGCCTAATACCGACCGGTTGACGTTGCTGGCCGACGCTTACGAGATGACAACCCGGTCTGCGCTTGAAGGCACCCGGGCGGCTGAGTCCTGAGTGCCCGTTTGAGAATGCACTGCGCTGAACCGGCTGGCGTGGATTTTCGGAAACCGAAGCGGGCGTCCAGCCTGTGAACTCCGCCCAACGCCTTCATTGGGCGAACGGAGCACAGGAAAGCCGAGTCAGACGGCCAGCACAGTAGTATGATCAAACCAGCACTGGGCAACGCCGGCATCTCACGGTACGGGATGCCGGTCGCATCCTGTTCCTGCCTCGGCCAGGCCGTACCATTGCGGAGAGTGCCTCGAAGGCCGTTGTGGGAAATAGGTCCAGCTCGCTTCAACACTGACCCACCAAGTCGCGAGGCGCAGCGACGCGACAGTTCAGGGACAGCTAACCAGGTCATTGGCAACCCGGTGTAGAACTTCGCAGTCGAGCCAGCCTGGCAGATAAGGCGCGGGTCAGAGTCAGCCGCCACATGTGCAGGTAAAGCGCCCTATGCCGCCTAGGATTGGCAAGGTGGTCACACTTCGTTGCGGGCCGCTTACAGCCCGGCAAACTGAAATCGTAAAAGCCGCGCTGAGCGCACCTGGATGGTGGCGCCGCTCCACCCCTGGTAACGGCATCTCAGAGCCGGGGAGCCGCTGCCGTCGCATCACACCTGGCTGAATCGTCTCGGCCGAGTGGAGCATAGCCGCAACCACGCGAGCAGATGCTCGTAGTGTCCAGCCCGCGGTCCGGGGGTATGTGCCAGAAGCTACCGGGACCGATCCGCACCTGGTGTATCCGGCCTGGCCCCGCGCCCCATGGAACCGCCAGACAGCATCCGGTCCGTACATCGGACGATGCACTTGTAGCTGCGTCCGGCCCTATCGTGCCACATGCAGCCGCAGCACACGCGCTACAGTCCGCACTCGGCGGACCCCCTCGCCGGATCGGAGGCACTGACTGGCATGATTGGATCTTTTTCCAATCGCCGATGCCTGGCAGCGTAGCCCCGGCAGACCCGAGGCAACGCCACGCTGGTTGAGGGTCAGTGCTTCGCCTTCAGGTCACCTAGCAGTTTGCTGGCAGCAGCCTTGTCTTCGAAGTTGGCTGGCTCGGCAATCAGGGAGTCCAGCAGCTTCATCGCGTCAGCCTGCTGCCCATTGTCGTTCAATGCGACGGCAAGGTGGTATCGTATCGTTTGGTCTGTCCCCCGCCCGGCAACTGCCTGCTGCAACAACGGAAGCCCGGCCTTGGGATCACCGGTGGTCACGAGAAGCCAGCCCAGCGTGTCAGCACTTTCTGTCGAGGGCGCCAGCAAGTAGGCCCGCTGCGCCAAGACCAGCGCTTCGGGGTTGTTCCGCTTCTGATACACCCAAGCCAGGTTGTTGAGCGCCACCGGGTCGTTGGGCCGCTTCGCCAGGACTGCTTTCAGCCGTGTCTCTGCGTCCGGCAGCCGGCGCGCATTGATGTCCAGGCCCGCAAGCATCAGGGTCGCATCCACATCGTCCGGATGCTGCGCCAGCCACCCCCGCAGCATGGCCGAAGCCTGCTCTTGCCCACCGCCGCTGACCAGGGCGGCGGCCTGACGCATCGCCAACACGGTGGACGGAGCCGCTTTCAGCTCCTCAGCAAACGCATTTGCGGCATCGCCGTATCGCTGGCTCGCCATCAGCAAATCACCCTTCAGAACTCCGGCTGCAGGCATGTTCGCCGGGTTGCGGCGCAACTCATCCGCCTTCGCCAGCGCCGCAGGCAGCCCGGCGGTCCTGTTCTCGACCAGCAGCATGGCCTGCATCATGCCGAGGTTTCCGGATGAATTCCGCAGCGAATCCGCCAGAACCTGTCGTGCAGCCGGATAGTCCTTGGTATTGATCAGCAGCTCTACATACGACCGCAGCGCCTCAAGGTCGGCCGGAGTCGCGGCGATGTAGCGCTGCAGAGTCGTCTTCGCCCCCTCCATGTCACCCGCGGCCGCCTGTGCGCGCGCCTGGGATGGCAGAAGCGGGGTCGGCAACGTGCCGCCAGCGGTCGTTCTCGCCTCTTCCAAAGTGGCCAGCGCGCCGGGTGCATCCTTGCTCCGGATCTGCAGGTCCGCGATAGCCGCCGTCAGCGCAGGATTGGCCGGCGTCGCCGTATGCGCGGCGCGCACGAGCGCAATGGCGTCCGCCGCCCGGTCCCGCCGTACCAGATCGGCCACCAAGGTGTTCAACGCCTGCGGCTCCGCCGGCGAACGGGCGAGCACCGTACGCAACGTCGTCTCGGCCTCTGCCGGCTTGTTTTGCAAGTAGTCAACCTTGGCCAGGTTCACCGGTGCCGTGACCGACTGCGGGAAGCGTTGCGCGACATCGGCAAATGCCGCATGCGCTCCATCCAAGTCGCGCCGGGCAAGTTTGACAAGGCCGGTCAGGATGCCGACCTGCTCGGTTTCACCGACCTGCCCCCGCATCCGGTCGAGCGCCGCCTGCGCCTTATCCGCGTCGCCAGTCGCCAGCGCCGCCGCGACGAGCGCCTCCCCGGCATTAGCCTGCTTGGGCGCCATGTCCAACGACCGCTCCAACGCTGTCGTCGCGCCACCGGTGTCGCCCATCTGTAGCTTGCTGGACGCGAGCCGGGTCAGGATGGCCGCGTTGTCCGGTGCAAGTTCTGAGGCACGCTGAAAGCTCTGGGCCGCCTGCGGCGCCTTGCCATCCACGGCATAGGCCCTGCCGAGCAGGTCCTGGGTTTCCGCGTCGTTCACGCCGGCCTTGACGGCGCTGGTCAATGCCGCGACCGCCCGCTCCGGCCGCTTGTTCGCGATCTCAAGCCGCGCAAGCAGACGCACTCCCTCCGCATCCAGCGGCACGCGGGCTACATACCGCGAGGCAGCGTCGGCTGCAGTCTCAAGCTGATTCAGGTTGGCCTTGACGATCGCCTCGAAATACAGGCCGCGTGGCATGCGCGCGATGACCGGCTCCAGCTTCGTCAGCACCCCGTCGGCCTCGGTGAACTTGCTGGCACGAACCAGCAGGACGAGGTCCAGGTAGGACGCCATCGGGATACGGTTGTCCTTGGACAGGACATAGTCCACATCGGCCCTCGCCTTCGTGTCCTGACCCGCCTGCAACTCCTGCCCCGCCCGCTCCAGCCGCAGCGGCAAGCCGGACGGAGCTGCGACGACCGCCTTGTCCAAAGCCTCCAACGCGCCGGTGCGGTCACCCTTGGCCGCCAGCACCTGCCCCTTCAACATGAGCGAGTCCGCACGGTTCGGCTCAATCGTCAGTGCCCGCTCAATCTGCGCGGATGCCTCTGGCAGGTCGTTCTGCAACAGGGCAAGGCGCGCGGACGTAGCAACGGCGTCCACGTTCTGCGGCGCCAGCCGTTGGGCCTCAGCCAGGCTGGCCTTGGCTTCGGCAAGCTTTTGCAGCGAGATCTGCGCAAGGCTGCGGATCACCAAGTTGACCGCAGTTGCCTCCGGCTTGCTGGCCGTAGCCGGCACCTGCGCCAGCACATCATCGAAGCGGCCCTGCGCCAGCATGGCCTGACCCAGCAACGGCGTTGCAGCGTCGGCATCGTAACCCAGGTCGCGTGCGGCGCGCAGCTCACGCTCGGCCGCAATGGGGTCGCCGCCCTGAAGCTGCAACTGCGCCAGCCGGAAGTGGGCCTCCGCGTTGTTCGGCTCCTCCTTGACGGCGTTCCGCAGCTCGATCTGCGCGCCGCGCAGGTCGCCCTTGGCTTGCAGTGCGCGGCCATTCTCCAGCGGAGTTCCGCGGTGGGTGTAAACCCACGCGCCGCCGCCTGCCCCGACCGCCAGGAGCACCGCCGCAGCGGGAATGATCAGCTTGTTCATGCGTCTGCCCGATCTTGAGTGACTACGTCGTGCGCGTCGTCGGCGTCGGGTGCCGGCCCTCCCGGTCCCGAGAGGTGGCCGCTCGCCTCCAGCCCATGCGCTTCAAGCAGAGTATACAGCGTCGGGCGGCTGATTCCGAGCAGCCGTGCAGCGGTGGCCAGCGTGCCGCTGCTGCGGGCCAGGGCACGCTGCACCACGTCCCGCTCCGCCCGTGCCCGGGCCGTCCGCAGGTCATAGGCGGTGAGGTCCTCCACCCCAGCCGCAAGCTCCAGGTCGGTGGCAGTGATCAAGCGTCCCTCGGACATCAGCACGGCACGCTTCATCCGGTTTTCCAGCTCACGGATGTTGCCAGGCCAGGGATGCGCTTCCAGCGCCGCCAGTGCATCGTCCGAGAAGCCGCGGACGCTGCGGCCGAACTCACGGCTGAACAGGCCTAGGAAGTGCCGGGCCAGCAACAGCCGGTCGCCGCCCCGGTTGCGCAACGGCGGGATGCGTATGGTCACTGCGTTCAAACGGTAGAACAAGTCGCCGCGGAACCGTCCCTGATCCACCTGGTCCTGCAGCATGGCATTGGTCGCGGACACGACCCGCACGTCCACCTTGATCGGCTGGCGTCCGCCAATGCGCTCAATGACCTGCTCCTGCAAAAAGCGCAGCAACTTGACCTGAAGCGTGTGCGGCAGGTCTCCGATCTCGTCCAGGAACAGCGTGCCCTTGCTCGCCAGCTCGATCTTGCCGAGCGTTTGCTTGACGGCGCCGGTGAACGCGCCGCGCTCGTGGCCAAACAGCTCGCTTTCCAGCAGGGCCTCGGGAATGGCGCCGCAGTTGATGGCGACGAATGGCTGGCGCGCACGTGGGCTGAGGTCGTGCAGTGCGCGGGCCAGCGCCTCCTTGCCGGTGCCGCTCTCGCCTAGCAGAAGGACGGCGACGTTGGCAGGCGCCAGCTTCTCCACGTCCCGGCAGACCTTCATCATGGCAGAGTCTGCGGCGACGATGCCCTTGATCGGCGACGGCGCCGGGCTGTCCTGGTTGCGGCGGTTCTCGTCCTCCAGCGTACGCAGGCGAAGGCTGCGGGTCACGATGGTGCTCAGCATGCCGATGTCTATCGGCTTCTCGCAAAAATCGTACGCCCCAGCGGCGATGGCGCGCAACGCGTGGCTTCGGTCCCCATGGCTTGTGGCAACGATCACCTTGGTGTCAGGCACCTGGCGGGACATGCCGTCCAGGGTAGCAAATCCCTCGCTGACGCCATCGGGGTCTGGGGGCAGGCCGAGGTCCATGATGGCAACGGCCGGACGTTCCTTTGCCGCCACTTGCAGCGCTTGGGCGCGGGTATGAGCAAACAGCACCTCGCACGACGGAAATGCCCAGCGATACTGGCTGCACAGGCCCATGTCGTCTTCGACTATAAGCAGCTTTGGCAGGCTCATGCCCCGCCCTCCATAGACGCTAGCTGCGGCGACTGAGCAGTCAGCGGCTCTGCCCCGTCTGCGCGCGGCAGCGTAATCCGCATCGTTGTCCCCGACGCAGTACGCGATCCGCCCGCCTGCACACTGATGGCCTGCACATCGCCTCCCCCTTCCCGCACCAGCTCGCGTGCCTGGAACGCGCCGATACCGGAGCCGTGCCGCTTAGACGTGCCAAAAGGACGGAACAGGCCGTCGCGAATAAACTCTTCCGACATGCCCAGGCCCTTGTCCACAATGTCTATGACCACCTGACCCACCTCATGACGAACCCGTATCAGTACAGTGGTTCCTGGCGCCGCCTCAACAGCATTATTCAATAAATGTGTTAAGGCTGTGTCGAAAGCATCCGCAGACACGGCGACCGTTGCAGTCGAGCCGTCATGCTCCACGGACACCGAAGCTTTGCGGACACGCCGATATGTGGCTGCCAGCTCCTCCAGCCGCGGCATCGGCGCCAATGCGGCCGGAGCACGGTCGGCCGCTGGCTCATCCAGCCGGCGTATAAGGTGCGTAATCTTGGTGACCGACGCTCCGATGGTGTCGAGCATGTCTCGTTGGAACTCGGGATTGGCGATGTGCCGCTCGGCGTTAGACAGAAGCAAGCTAAGCTGGCTGGACACGTTCTTGATGTCATGCGCTACGAAGGCAAACCGCTTGCCGTAATCGTGCAACTGCCGGGTCTGCAACAGGACGCGGGTGGCGCGCTGCTCCGCCACATAGGTCGCCACTTCACGCCCGACGATGCGCAGGAGATCGAATACCTCCTGGTCGAGCTTGAAGGGCGCCCGCGGCGGCGCCAGCAAGACGACACCGGTCTGCACCAGCCCGTGCGCGAGCGGCACGCCGAGCCAAACCCGCCCCAACTGCTCGACCGGCCCGGAGCGGAGGGCGGCATCATCGCGGTCCAGCCGCACGATCCAACCCCCGCCTTGCATCGCCACCACCGCCGGATGGTCAGCCGAAAGAGAGGTCGTGGCCGGCATGTTCCAGGATCCCGCCCACTGGAACGGTCCCTGTCCAGCGTCGCGCAGGAACAGCACGCCGCCAGGGCTGTCCACAACGTCCGTCATCGCCTGGATCACCCGGCTGTGCAGCGCCGTCCTTCCAACCGGCCCGTCGCCCGACAGCGTGTCTATGCAGGCCAGCCATTGCCGTTGGTAATCATACCGGGTCGCAAAGAAGTGCTGCACCACCACGCGCCGGAGGACGGATCTCGCCGACCCAGACGTCAGCATCACCCCCAACCCCATCAGCCCGGCGAACACCAGGCTGACCTGCACCAGCCATCCCCAGTCCGCGCCGAACCGGCGGAAGACTTCTCCAGCCAACGACAGCGCCAACAGCACGGCGCCGCTCAGAATCAGCGTCGCGCTGTGGAACACTGCGGTGCGCGATAATTGCAATGTCCGCCGCCACCGCCGGTCCCGCGCCGCAGCAACCACCAGCAAGGGAGACACCGTAAGCCACGCCACCACGCGGGCGCCTGCGAAGGCGCCAAAAGGCTGGCGGAACAACACGGCATCCGCGCAGATCAGCACGTCAAAGCAGGCCAGCCCCCCCAACAGCACGCACGGCAGCGCGACGTGCCAACGGTTGGTCTCGGGTACGTTGAAGTAAACGTTCTCTATTAAAAGCAAGGCGCAGACTGCGACGCCCAGCCGGACGATCACGCCGAGTGACCACACCGATCCTTGTCCAGCGCTCGGATACCAATCCATCCACCCCGCGGCAGCCGCAAGCGGCACCGCAAGGATGCCGACCAGCGTGAACGCCCGCCCGGACGAGTCCTCGCCAGCCGGGACGTAGCGACGATAGAGATGGAGGACAAAGCCGAACCACGCCAGGGCGCGCGCCAGGTCCAGCGCACCCGGCAATCCGGTAAAACCATTGCCGGGCAATGCCGCCGAGACCGCAGCCCAGCCGGCCGTCGCAGCGCAGCAGGCCGGCAACAGCCACCCGCCCAGCCGGGTGCCCTGCCAGGCGATCAGGCCGCACAGCATGGCGTAGATCGCCGCACAAGCGCCAAACAGAAGCTGCGCCGTAATCATCGGAACCCTGTTGCTGTGGCAACGTGAGCAGGACGCCTAACGGGAGCCTTCCTGGAAAAGGATAACCCGCACGGTGGCAAACAGGATGGACAAATCGAGAAGGAGGCTGCGGTGCTTCACATAATATAGATCGTAGGACAGCTTGCCGCGCGCATCCTCAATCGAGGCGCCATAGGGAAAGTTGACCTGTGCCCACCCAGTCAAGCCCGGCTTAACCCTGGCGCGTTCGCGGTAGAACGGGATGGCCTCAGCCAGCTTCTCGACGAAGTGCGGACGCTCCGGACGCGGGCCGATGAAGCTCATTTCCCCACGGAGGATGTTGATCAACTGCGGCAACTCGTCAATCCGCGTGCGCCGCATGAACGACCCGATGCGCGTGACGCGGGGATCACGCTGCTTGGCCCAGGACGGGCCTTGCGCCTCGGCATCGGCCCGCATGCTGCGGAATTTCAGCAGGGTAAACGACCGGCCGCCCAGCCCAACCCGCTCCTGCCGGTAGAACACCGGGCCGGAGCTGTCCAACCTGACGAGCAGGGCAACAAGCAGCATCAGCGGCAAGGTGAAGATCAGCAGGGCAAGGCTGATGCCGATATCCCCGACCCGGTTCACGGCGGCCTGAACGCTGCCAATCCGAACCGTGTCCACCGCTGCAACCCAGGATGCATCCAGGTGGGCGACATCCACCCGTTTCAGGCAGCGCTCCCAGAACTTACCCTCGCATTCGAGGGTGACGCCGGCGCGTGCATAGGCGGCACGGGTCTCGGCATCTAAGCCAGCGTAGGCCCGAGGTGATGCCAGAAGGTTGCGGATGCCTGCCTCTTTTAGCGCGCCCGGGTCCGGCAGCGTGCCATCCGCCCCGCGCAGGTCAGAGATTTCGATAAAGCCGGCATGGGCGTCCCGAACTTCAGCAGCCGTGCGGGCAACGGAACTGATGGGGCCAAGAACCGCGACCCGCCTCACGAACAGACCTGACCGAACCGCCGCGAGGAACAGCAGCCGGATTGCAAACAGAGCGGCGACCCAGGTGCCGACGACCTTCACCGGCCAAAGCGCGTCCGGCCCAACCAGGCGGGCCACGTCCAGCCCGAGAAGCCAGCTCACCCCCCAGGCCGCCGGAAAGGCCACCAGCCCTCCCAGTGCGGTGTTGACGAGCATGGAGCGGGTCCGGCGGAATGCCTCCGCGCGATAAAGGCCGATTGCCGACGTGGTGAGCACGCCCGTCAGTGCCAGCACCCCCGCGTGATTGACCAGCGGACGATGGAACTCTGAGCCATGACCGGCTCCGAGCAGTGCATACGCAAGCCAGAAGGACAGGGCCAACTCCAGCAGCCACAACCCAATCAACTCAAACGCGACCTGGTTTCCTGCGAGACGTGACATGCCGCAACCCCGTATTACAACGCCCTGTATTCTAACGCCGCGCGCACTTACGACGCTCTTCGACCTGACACAGGTAACTTAAGTCACCATCCACAGTTCGTCAGGACGCAACCGGAACGGTGCCCCCTTAACATCCCTGCCGCCATCGCATGTCATGATATAACGCAACGCAAGCGCAACGCACTCTGTCACGTTTTAGCTTAGAAATCAATGGCCAGCCGAGCTGGACCGTTCAAATCGTCGAGACAGCTTGAACAATTTAGACATATTTTTGCTCTAAATTTGTGAGATAGGAGCGTCATGTGGCGGGGCTAAGAAGAAACACCGTCGCCATTCGGATAGGCGGCGCACCGCAGCATCATAGCGGCGGTGCCGTCATGCGGTAAGATAGGATTAGTCAGGGTGTACGGCCAAACTGTGGCAACGTCGTCAGCGGCCAATCGGCCAGAATGCAACGCTGCCATGGGCTTGACCATGTCCACACACCCGGTATGCCTGGCTCTGGTTGATTTGTGCACGTCTCTGCACGATACCGCAGGCCAGAACTCGGCGTTTCGGTTTCGGTTCGATGAAGGGTATTGGTCCTTGATGCTTAGACGCTGCCCATACCCCCTGCACCGCCATGGTCGCGGGGATGAACGCCGATTGGCTGGCGCCCTCTCGCCGAAGCCGGTCCACCCGGTCCAGGCGGCAAGGCAATGAGCGCGCCCGACCATCTGATCGAGCGCGCGGCCGCCCTGCTGAGAGGGACCGGGCAGCTCACCGTGCCGACGGAGCCGGTGACAAAACCCTCCGCCCCGCAGCAGCCCGCCTCACCTGGCCCTGATGCCGACGAGGATCCCCCGCCGGTCAGCCGCATTTTCTTGTCGGTGCCGCAAGGGAAGCCCTCTCTTGTGCGGCCGTTCGAAGCTCAGCCTGCGCTAGCCGATGCCGTAAAGCCGGCACCTACCCGGCCGGAGGTCCCGCCGCAAATTGCTTTGCCGCCACCGGAGATCGCGGCGCGGCAGCCGGCAGATTTGCCTCACGAGCCAGCCCTGCCCAACCGGTCGCTGATTGGGTATGACCGGCTGCAGGCTGCCGGCATGGTCATGGCGCGGGGAACCCGCAGCCGCATCTCTGAGGAATACCGCATCGTGCTTGGCCGGGTCCTCCGGGCGCTCAGGGACGACCCTGACGGGCAAAGCGCCGCGAACTTGCTCTTGGTTACCAGTGCCAAGCCCGGCGAGGGCAAGAGCTTCACCGCCTTGAATTTGGCAGGCAGCATCGCACAGCATACCTCTGAAAAGGTTGTGCTTATTGATCTCGACGCAAAGGTGCGGCCGTTGACGGCGCTGCTTGGCGCGGCGGACGAATCCGGCTTTTATGAACTGGCCGCCAACCCTCACCTTGATCCGCAGACCGTCGTGCTGCCAACTGCCATCGCTGGCCTATCTTTCATGCCGGTGGGCCACCGCCTTGGGGAGATGGACGGCCAGGCGGGCGCCGGGACGCTGAACGAAGCCATCATCCGCATCGCCCGGCACTTCGCCGGCCATGTCGTCGTGCTAGACGCGCCGCCGTGCCTGTCCACCAGCGATCCCAGCACGGTCGCGCCCATCGTTGGCCAGATCGTCATGGTGATCGAGGCTGAGCGCACCCAGCGCAGCGAGGTCGAGGCTGCGTTGGACCTGGTGCGCGTGTGCCCGAACATCACCATGCTGCTCAACAAGGTGCAGCTCACCAGCAGCCACACGTTTGGCGCTTATGATTATTACGGAACATACAGCTAGTGGGCCGCACCGCGCCGCATCCCGGCCGTGTCCTGGCCGGAGCCGCCGTGGCTGCGCTGGGCTGCGCCGCCGAGCCGGTGGTGGCTCTGGCGCAGTTTACCGGCGGTGGCACCACGCAACCAGCAACGGGCCTGGACAGCGCCAGGATCGGCGACCTCGGCAGCGCGCTGCAGACCTATCTGCCGAGCAGCGCGGCAGGGACGGTCGCACCAAGGACGATAGGGCCGAACTGGCAGGTGTCACCCTCCATCGGGGTGGATGTCGGCCTTACCGACAATGCTTTGCGGGTCAACAGCCCACGCCGGGCGGACGTATTCACGCTGCTCACGCCTAGCATCCAGGTTTCGGCTGACACCGCCCGCATCCAGGCAAACGCATCATATACCCCGGCCATCAGCATCTACGCCAGCAACAGCAGCCAAAGCCGGGTTGACCAGTTCGGCCAAGCCGGAGCGCTGGTGGCGCTGGTTCCGGAGGCCGTGTTCCTGGACCTGCGCGGCAGCGTTTCGGAAAGCTCGCTGTTCGGCGGGTTCGGGGCGGCAGACGGGCGCGGCTACAACAACAACAACCAAGTGACCACCGTCGCCCTCAGCGCGACGCCCTACGTGCAGCATCGCTTCGGCGGCTACGGGACTGGGGTAGCCAGCTATTCCATCGCTCAAACCTTTCAGAACCAACCCACTGGGACGCTGGTCAACCAAGGCTTCGTCAACAACAACGTGGCTGCTGGCCCGGCGTTCTTCGGCAGTTCCGGCAACCTGACCACACAGAGGGAGCGCGCCTCCTTCACCACGGGTGAGAACCTCGGCCGAATCAACAACCTTTCCATCGTATCGGCGACCCAATACGACGGCTCCGGTTCCTACAGTGGCGCGTATCGCAATGAGGTCTCGACCACTACCGGCTACGCCATTACCCGGAATGTGACTGCGCTCGGCACCATCGGCTACCAAGACCTGCACTACGCCGGGTTCCCGCCATACAATGTCAATCAGGGCCTTTGGAGCGTCGGCGGACGCTATGCCCCGAATCCGAACCTTTCGCTCACGCTGACCTATGGTCGCCGCGACGGAATCCAGGATTTTGCGGCCAACGGGTTCTGGTCTCCAACTGCACGGACAGCGATCTACGCCAATTACAGCACCGGCCTCACCAGCAGCGCCGAGGAGTATCAGAACGTCCTTGAGACCACCAGCGTGGGTCCGTCCGGACTGTTGACAGATCGCGTCACCGGAGCACCGGTCGCGTCCGGCGGGTCGAGCTTTTACGGCAACCAGAACGGCATCTTCCAGCTTCGCCGCGTATCGGTCACTGGACTGCTCAGCTATACCCGCGACTCGTTCACGGCAACGATCTCCAACGAGCGGCGGACATCCGTCACCAACACGGCAACCAACACTGGCGCCGGCGTCGTGCCACCGGGCACCACCACCACAGGAACGTTTGGCACCGTGAGCTGGGGGCATCAGTTCTCGGATCGGTTGAGCAGCAACCTGACCGCTTCCTATGGCGTCAACGACAACGGCGCGGCATTCGGACAGGCTGCAGGCAGTCAGACATCGTTCACCGGCACCGCCGGGCTAGGTTACATCTTCACGGAAACCTTGACCGGCCGGGTCCAGTACACTCACACCGAGAGTTCAGGCGTGGGAGTGAACGGCTTCGGCCTCAATGGTTTCAACACCTTCAACTCTGGTTCGCAGTCTGGCAGCTACGTAGAGAATGCGTTGCTCGCCGGCCTGCGCAAAAGCTTCTAGGCGGCAGACGCGTGTACGAATCCTTCTACAATCTGACGGCGATGCCGTTCCAGTTGACGCCCGACAGCCGATTCTTCTTCGGCAGCAAGGGTCACAGCCGGGCCATCGCCCACCTGAATTACGGCCTGGCCCAGGGCGAAGGCTTCATCGTCATTACCGGAGAGGTCGGCGCTGGCAAGACCACCCTGGTCGAGTGGCTCCGGACCCAGATGGACCCGGCAGCCTTCACCATCGCCAGGGTCAGCACCACTCAAGTGTCGGAGAACGACCTGTTCCGCCTTGCCATGGCCGGGTTCGGGCTGCAGGACCAGGGGACGGGCAAGGCTGGGCTGCTGCAGCGGTTCGAGGAAATGCTGCGCGCCCACCAAGCCGCCGGCCGCCGCTGCCTGCTGGTGGTGGACGAGGCGCAGAACCTCTCGATCCCCGCGCTGGAGGAGTTGCGGATGCTGTCCAACATCACCGTGGACGGCCGCACCAGCCTGCAGACGATCCTGCTGGGACAACCGCAGTTCCGCCGGCTGCTTGCCAGCCCCAACCTGGACCAGCTTCGCCAGCGCGTGCTGACCAGCTACCATCTTGGTCCGCTCAGCGCCGACGAAACCCGGTCCTACATCGAGCACCGGCTGACAGCGGTGGGCTGGGCCGACGATCCGCACTGGTCCAACGAGGCGTTCGCAGCCGTTTACGACCGCACCGGCGGGATACCGCGGCGCATCAACCGGCTGTGTTCCCGTGTCCTGCTTTATGGCGTGCTGGAACAAACGCATGACATCACCGACGCCGTGGTCGAGGCGACAGCCCAGGAACTGTCCCAGGACCTCGAAGGCACCGAGGGCCAGCCGCCTGCATCGGATTCGGACACGCTCCATCCCCAGACGGCCATGACGACCGACTTTGCCGCCAGTGCACTGACCGAGCGGGTGGCCGCGCTGGAGAACAAGATGGCCGAGCGGGACCAGGTGTTCCGGCGCTTGTCCCAGATGCTGGGCCTCGACGCATGACGCCAACCACCGTTCATACGACCGGCGCGACCGGCGCCATGACCGTGGACGTGGAAGATTACTTCCAGGTCCAGGCGTTCGCCGGGGTCGTTGACCGCTCAACTTGGGACTCCCTGCCCTGCCGGGTCGAGGCGAACATGGACCGCATCCTCGCCGCCTTCGACCAGGCTGGGGTGCGGGGCACGTTTTTCACGCTGGGATGGATCGCCGACCGGCATCCCGCCGTCGTCCGCGCCATCGTCGCCGGCGGGCACGAGTTGGCGAGCCACGGCTATGGCCATGCCCGCGCGGACGGGCAAACGCCAGAGGAGTTCAGGCAGGACGTGCGCCGGGCCAAGCAGGTGCTTGAGGACCTGGGCGGCGTTGGCGTCGCTGGCTACCGCGCGCCCACTTTCTCCATTGGCCCGCGCAATCCCTGGGCGTTCGACGTGCTGGCGGAGGAGGGATACCGCTACAGCAGCAGCATCTACCCGGTGCGTCACGACCTGTATGGCGTGCCGGACGCGCCACGTTTTCCGTATCGGCCAGCCTCCGGCCCGCTGGTGGAGATCCCCATGACCACGGTGCGGGTAATGGGGCGCAACATCCCCTGCGCCGGCGGCGGATATTTCCGCCTTATGCCTTATCCCCTGTACCGGACGCTGCTGCGCCGCTATCACCGGGCAGAGCATGCGGCGGGCGTGTTCTACTTCCATCCGTGGGAGGTGGACCCCGGCCAGCCGCGGATGCAGAAGGCCGGCCGGATGGCGCAGTTCCGCCATTACGTGAACATCCCCGCCATGCAAAGCCGGCTTGAGCGGTTGTTGCGGGACTTCACCTGGGACCGCATGGACCGGGTTTTCGCGCCGGCGTTGGCCGGAACCTAGTCGTGGCTGTCAAGGTTCGTCCGCTCGACCAAGCATCGGCGCCAGCTTGGGACCGGTTCGTTGCGGCATTGCCGACTGGCACGTTCTTCCATCGCGCGGCCTGGGCCGGGGTGCTGGAGAGTGCGTTCGGCCACACCGCACACTTCGCCATGGCGGAGCAGGATGGCGCCGTGACGGGCGTGCTTCCGCTGGCGCACGTCAAGACCCGCCTGTTCGGCAACAGCCTGATGTCCACCCCGTTCTGCGTTTACGGCGGGCCGCTTGCGGCTGACCGAGATTCCGCTATTGCGCTTGAGGCTCATGCCGCGGCGGTGATGGCCCGAACCGGTGCGGCCTCGGCTGAGTTCCGCTTCCTGCATCCCTTGCCCGAGGGCTGGCTGCCAGAGAATGACTGGCAGACGCGGGATGGGCTTTACGTCACCTTCCGCCGGGCAATCACCGGGGATGATGACGCCAACCTGAAGGCGATCCCCCGCAAGCAACGCGCCGTGGTCCGCAAAGGCATCGAGCAGGGACTGACCAGCACCGTGTCACAAGATGTGGACGGGCTGCACGCCGTTTATGCCGAAAGCGTCCGCAACCTGGGCACCCCCGTGTTCAGCCGCCGTTATTTCCGGCTGCTGGCAGAGACGTTCCGCGGCAGCATGGACGTGCTGACGGTGCGCAACAACGGCACGCCCGTCAGCGCCGTGATGAACTTCTACGACCGGGATGAGGTGCTGCCCTACTATGGCGGCGGCACCGCGGCGGCGCGCATGTGTCACGCCAACGACTTCATGTATTGGGAAGTCATGCGCCATGCCGCGGCGCGCGGATGCCGCCTGTTCGACTTCGGCCGCAGCAAGGCCGGCACAGGCGCGTTCTCGTTCAAGAAGAACTGGGGTTTCACCCCAGCGCCCCTAGCCTACCGATACCGAGTGGCGCCAGGCGCCTCCATACCGGACCACAACCCCTTGAACCCAAAGTATCGCCTGTTCATCGCAGCCTGGAAGCGGCTGCCGATTCCCGTCGCAAACCTGGTCGGCCCGCACATCGTGCGTGGCGTTGGCTAAGCCAGTCACGAGCAGTTCTCGACACCCCAGCCTTCATTGGTCACGTTCCGCCCTGCCGTTGCCGCCATGGACATGATAAGGGACTGAACTATGTCCGTAACGACGCACCCTGCCGCCATACGCTCAATGTTTATGCCGGTCATGGCGGCGCTGGCGGCCGGAACCTTGCTGTTCGGCCTGCTGTTCCTGCCGGAATGCCGGGCAGCGGTCGGCGTCTGGCTTGTCTCGACCGCCTACGGGCATTGCTTCCTCGTGCTGCCAATGGCGGCCTACCTGGTGTGGGACCGGCGGGACTCGCTGCGGGGACTTCAGCCGCGCCCAACCCCGGCGTTCGCGCTACTCGCTGTGCCAGCAGCGGCGGCGTGGTTTGCGGCGGAGCGGCTGGGGATCATGGAAGGACGGCAGCTCGCGGCATTGGCTGGGCTGGAGGTATTGTTTCTTACCCTTCTGGGCCGGAGAATGTTCCTCGCCCTGTCCGGCCCCCTGCTGTTCCTGGTGTTCCTGGTGCCGTTCGGGGCGTTTATCACCCCGGCGCTGCAGAGCTTCACAGCAGGCTTCATTGCTGCCGGGCTGCACCTGCTCGGCATACCGGCCTACATCACCGACCTGACGATCGAGATTGCGGCTGGCAGCTTCTACGTGGCGGAGGCCTGTGCCGGACTTCGCTTCCTGGTCGCTGCGGTGGCGTTCGGCGTATTCTACGCGTTGCTGAATTATCACAGCCCGGGGCGTCGCGTTGCGTTCATCGCGGCCTCGATCGTTGTCCCCGTTGTGGCCAACGGCGTCCGCGCATTGGGCATCGTCGTCCTTGGCAACGTGTTGGGCAGCGCAGAGGCTGCCGTGGCCGACCACATCATCTACGGCTGGGGCTTCTTCTCCGTTGTCATGTTGCTGCTGGTCGCTGCGGGGATGCCGTGGCGGCAGGCCCCTCTGCCTGCACCGCCGCGGCAGCCTACACCGGTTTTGCCGGGATGGCCGCTGTGGCCGGCCGTCGCCGTCATTGGCATCTGCGCCACTGGCCCGGCTGCAGCGGCGCTGTTGAACCAGCGAAGCGCCCTGCCGGGGACAGCGGCCACCCTGGCACTGGCGCCGCCTCCGGGCTGCACGCCAGGCAATGCTGTTCCGGCAGTGGACGGACAAGTCCGGACCGAATACCGATGCGAAGACGGTCGGAGCTTGACCGTCACCGTCGTCGAGCTTCCATACCTCGCCCCCCCTGACCAGCTACAGCGTGAACGCACCCGCCTCGCTATTCCGCCTGGCGCGGAGGACACCGCAGTGTCGCCGCTTCGCAGCGCCTCGCCAGCCAGCGGGCGCTGGTCGGTCTTTGAAAGCCGTGAGCCCGACCTTATCGTGGGCATCAGCGCTTGGGTGAACGGTGTGCCAGCCGAGGGCGGGCTGGCTGGCCGGATGCGTCTGGCGTGGGACAGCTTACGTGGTTCCTCGCACCTCCCGCTCCTGATGGCGGTCACACCCAGCCTAAGCGGGCATGCCACCGCTGCAGACCGGCAACGTGCGAAAGACCTGATCGGCAGGTTTGTTGATGCGCAGCAGAACCTGACGTCAGCCGTTGCTGACGCCACCAAGGTAGCTGGTAGCTAGCAGGGGCACATGCCGTTGCCGGTAAGCCAACTCAGGCGGCGCGATCCGGTCCAAGACTGGTGCGATAAAGGTTTTGAGGTCGCCACCCCGGTAAAGATGCCCGGCAATGCCGGCAACGGCGGCGGCCTCCATGTCGGTGGGTTGGTCTCCAACCAAAGCGCATCGGTCCCGGTCCAATTCCCACGCACGGATCAGGTCCAGCACCATGCCGGGTGCTGGCTTGCGCCAGGGATGGACCTGCCGATAGCCGGGCAGCACAGCCTCGGGATGGAACGGACAGTAACGGACGTCGTCCAGCGTCCCCCCAGCCCGTAGCACCGTGTCCAGCATCCAGCGGTGCAATGCTTGCACGTCTGCTTCCGAGTAAAGTCCACGCGCGACGCCGGACTGGTTGGTCACCAGAAATACATGGCAGCCCCGCCGGTGCGCCAAGGTGATCGCTTCGATCGCACCAGGCATCCATTCGAACCGCTCCTGAGTTCCGACCCAGCCATGGTCCACGTTGCAAACCCCATCCCGGTCCAAGAACAGCGCGGGACGGCGGAGATGGGCCGGTACTTCCTGCTCAGCACGGGCCAGGTCTTCCGGAATACCAATGTCAATGAACCAGCCGTCGCTCTCCGTGCCCCGCAGCAAACCGGCGGCAGCCAGGTGCGGCAGGACGTCCCGCTCCAGGGAGCAGTTGCTGCTGGTCCAGTCCAGGATGCGGCGATCCAGCAAGTAGATGCCGCCATTGATGGTGCCAGGCTTTCCGGCGGCGCCGCGCTCCTTGAATGCGATGATCTGCTGACCGTCCAACTCGACGACGCCATATCGCGAGGCGTCCGTCACCCGTCGGAGCAGCAACCGCCCAACCACGTTGAGATCGTCTTCGGCCGCGAGTGCAGCCGGCAGATCACCATCGAACAAGGAGTCTCCGTTGAGCAGCAAGAAGCGGTCGTGCAAGTGAGGAGCGGCATGGTGCAGCGCACCCCCAGTTCCAGCCGGGGCCGGTTCCTGGCTGATGGTGATCCGGACCGAGTCCGGCAACCCGCTGCAGAGATCCTGCAATCCCTCGGCAACGACGTCCGACAGATGGCCAGTCAGCAACAGGACGTCGGTGACGCCGTAGCGCAACGCCTCGCGCAGCACCCAAGCCAGGAACGGCCGCCCACCAACGAGCAGCATCGGTTTTGGCACGGTAGCCGTCAGCGAACCGAGGCGGGTGCCCAAGCCGCCAACCAGAACCACACATTGTCGGATGGCTCCGGCCATCAGAGGCGCCTAGGTCCAGCCCTGACGACGCACAGGTGCCGGTAGCGTTCCATCCACCCACACCCTACTTGGTCGAGCGCTTAGGTCTGAACCAGCAACACACCTTTCGGCATCTGAGGGGAAAACTGCGATGAAGCGGCACGATGCTACGGCACATATACACATGGTTGAAGTTCTGTCCCGTAGCCGTGCCGGACAGACATCAGCTTCTTGGAAGCACTGAGACATAGCTGGAGGCTCCCGGCTAGGCGAGGCCTCTGTCCTAATTCTCCGCAACCTACGATCCTGTCAGGCTACGCCCGATATACCACATCGCGGCCCATAAGGCAGTGGATAGGCCTGCGATCAGTGGCATCGCAAGGGACAGAGGAAGCCGTTCATCACCCCTATGCTTCCTGTAGCCCGGCAGGTCCGCATTGCGACCGAATTCATCCGTTGAGGCAGGGCAGATTTGGATCGGTGTCATCGTGATCTCCAGCAATGAAGACCAGTCTCACTTATTGAGATTAATCAATCATTGCTGGCACGACCTGAAATCGCTTAGTTTAGATTAACTTAGCAACCCCACCTTCGAAAGCCGCATCAACAAGCCGCCATAGGCGACGAACGGTAGGGCCAGAGCCGCGGCAAATAGGCCGGCCGACATCGTCCGCCGCATTGCGGGAATGGCCGCAGGAAGCATCGAGACTCCACCTACGACCGGAAAGCCGAGGGTACGAAGATCATCAACCGTATGAAATGATTGATCGAGCTGCGTTAGTAGGAACGCTAACCCGCACCCAGCAGCCAATCCCGCCAGCAACACACCCGACGTCAGCAAGAACCGCTTCGGCGCAATTGGATTTTGCGGGACTTGTGGCGGGTCGATGATCTGGACTTTCACCTTGTCGCCGTCCAGGTCCGCCGCGGTGGATAGCCGCATCGATTCACGCCGGGCAAGAAGGTCTGTATAACGCCGCTGCACCACGTCATAATCGCGGTTAACGTTGGCATAGTCGGCTTGCAACTGCGGCGCACCTCGGGCGATTCCTTCCAGGCGGTTACGCTCCCTAGTGGCATCATTGATTTGACGCGTCAGAGAGGCAATGACCGATTCGTTGTCTACCAAGCGGGACTTCAGACTTTCATACACCGGGTTAGATGCGGTTCGGTTACGTGGTGCAGAGTAGCTCGACCCATCCTGTGCCGGATCCACCTTGCCCGCGCGTATGGCTGCAATGATGGCAAGCTGGCTTTTGACGTCGGGATTTTGATCGGTGTAGCGCGTACGAAGCTCTTGCAGCACCCGTTCAGCGTCCCGCAAGCGGGCGTTGCCGCCCCCGAAGCCACCGTCAGTTTCGGTCACGATCTGCGGCGGAGTGCTAGATAGCTCGCGGGTCAAGGTGTCACGCCGGGCAACTGCATCCTGCAACTGACCAGTCAATTCGCGCACCTGGCCCTGAGCCGCCTCAAGCCGGGAGGCCCCGCCGTCGGCGGAGGGCAGGACGTCAACGTACTTTGCCCTGAACTCAGCCCGGCGACGCTCCGCATCCTGCAACCGGCGCTCGTCCTCGGAGATCGTCTTGTCCAGGAACCGGGCCGCGTTTTCCATATCGGCGCGGTTGTTGCCCGTCTTGCTTTCGACAAACGTGGTCAACACCGACCGCACGACCTCATAGGTAAGCTGCGGCGATGCATTTCGATAACTGATGGTGAACAGGTTTCGGGTCTGCGGTGAAATCTTGACCGCCGATGCCAGGTTCTCGACCATGCGCTCGCGGTCAGCCGGACCTTTGATGTCCAGCTCCAGCGCCGTCTTGGAAATCAACTTCTCCAGGTTCGGGCGACTCAGGAGCGTCCGCTGCAGCACATCGAGCTGGGCGGCTGAGTTGCTGCCCACTGCCAAAGATCCCAATACGGGCGTCAGCACGGTGTCGGCATCAACGTAAAGCCGCGCGCTGGCCTCATAGGTATTGGGTATCGTCGAAGTCAGGACCCAACCGCCGGCACAAACCAGCCAAGTGAAAAGAATGGCCGGCCAACGCTGGCGCCACGCCAGGCTAAGATATTTCCGTACGATCGCCGGGATATGTGGCATAATCAGGCCCTAGAACCAGCTTTGCGGAATAATCAGGGTGTCGCCGGGCAGCATCGCCACATTCTGGCCGATGTCACCGTCCCTGAGCAGGTCGCTCAAACGTACCTTGATGATTTGCCGCTGTCCCGCGGCCGTGCGGACGATGGTGGCGCTGTTGCCGGCGGCGTAGCGCGTCAGGCCCTTGGTCTGGATCATGACGTCCAGCACCGACATGCCATCGCGATAAGGCAGCGCCATCGGCTCCGTCGCCTCGCCGATCACCTTGATCTGCCTGTC
>JAABUQ010001656.1_pt1 | contig 46838 bp, 44 predicted proteins | sample 5560001 | NCBI WGS metagenome assembly JAABUQ01 (sample SAMN10711888, study PRJNA513371) | rock metagenome | isolation source: Antarctica rocks | place: Antarctica: Victoria Land, Finger Mt nord | collected 2015-12-18
CCCTCACCTTCCTCACCGGCACCTGGCACATCACGCACTCCACCCTCCCCATGTGGCGCTCCAAGCGCAATGTCACCATAACTTATACGCCCCTCGCCCCCTCCACCTCCACCAACCCCTCTCCCCCAACTACATCCACCACCCCCTCCACCACCGCCCCCTCACCCCAAACCGCCCCCGCATCAGCACCACTACCGCAACTCGACGACCACGTGCAGTACGAGGGCGCCGAGGGCGGCAAGACGCACAGCATCCGTGGCGTGGACACCGCGTGTGGGAAAGATAGTGGGATTTGGGAATGGAGGGGGAGGAATTGGCTGATGCTTGTGCGGAGTCGGTGGGAGGTTTTGGGGTGGGGCCCGCAGGGTCCGCAAGGGTCGCAGGAGACGGTTTCTGGCAAGAGCGAGGAAGGAGATGGTGAGGGTGAGGGTGAGGGTGAAGGAGGGGTGGGGGATGGCGAGGGAGAGGGTGGGGGTGGGGATGAAGGTACAGGGGTGAGGGAGGAGTGGATGGTGACGTATTTCGCAAAGACAATATTCACGCCTGCGGGGATTGATGTGTATTCGAGGCGGAAGGAGGGGTTGAGAGGGGAGACGCTGAGGGCGATAATGGAGGGGTGGAGAGGGGTGGAGAGGGAGGGGTTTGGGAAGTTGGTGGAGGGGGTTTTTGAGGTGCTGAGAGATTGAACGGGGAAGGGTGAAGGAAGCTACTTTTGTTTGGGAAGGTAGTTGAGATGGAGGAAATGGTTGATAGGCGAGGAGTGAGAGTCGGAATAGTGCGGTGTAATGGTTGATGGTTTTATGATACCCTAGCGATGCGCTTTGGAGGAGAAGAGGTTCGATTTGTATATATGTGTACTCGTGTTGTCTCTCCTGATGGCTGTCGAATAGAACGAGCTTGTAAGATCGGTGCCTAAATTGTACTCGAGCATGGGGGAAACGATAGTGCATCTCGAGCAGAGATCAACGACTTGCAGTGCTAGTAATATAAACGATGGATAGCAAATCACAAGAGACGAAAGTATAGACTGTTGACAGGACCTGCGCTCTCTATACATTCGTTGCAGAGTACCGCCGGCTCACAACGCAACGATAAATGACGGAGGACTATACGTGCTCGAGTGACCAGAGTGCGTGTTGGCTGACCATGGCCCTAGAGAGAGAAAAGCGTAAGACTTGGGTCTACACTTGATTGCAATTGAAGAATATCCATTATAGCGTCGAACAGTGACAGCAGCGCTAAAGATTGCCTAGCACCAATCATTCGGTATTAGCCGTCTGATACATTGACTTAAACGACCTGGCTGTGGACCCGACTAAGCCGATATTGCATGGCGGCCATTCATGAATTAGGCGGAACGACCAGAGGAGAGAAGTACATAAATAGCCCAGCACACCAATGCCTTACGTATCAAACCTAATGTGACCCACACGGTTTTGTCTCGACTCGCTGAAAAGCCTGATTATCGGTAGTGAACGGGAAAGGCGGAAGATGCGAGTGGTTGCCTCCCCGGGTATGTCGAAGCACATGAATCTGAGGTCCCCGAAACGAGGAGGTACAAAGCACCCACAGTAGTCCGTGTCAAATAAGCTAGGAATCCCGCACAAAGCATAGGCGAACAAGATAGGCATTTCATAGAGCTTTTGCCTTCTTCCAGGTTCTAGTATCTTGACCCGCTCTTTGAAAAGGCCTCGTGATAACCTTCGACCTCTTAGAATGTGACAGCAAGACCGGAGACGATCTTTGATAAGCTGCCAGTCCGAGGGCTAAGCTATATTATCGCCCGTAGGTCTACTTTGGTCCTGAGGTCGACAACATTAGCCACGGCACACGAGGGTGGATACGAGGTCCGCTTATTCGAACTCCTGAGTGAGAAGAATTATTGTGTCCGTATGCTGGGAAATCGAGAGATAACGGCACTTTTCTCTTCCGTCCTTCCTTGCTGCTCCTTTACGAAGCAGCACAAACGAAAGCGTAAAACGATGCCAGCTGTTTGGCCGGGTAGGCACGAGAAACCCCACGGTCGTACAAGTCCATCGTCCTGCGAGGATGCACACAAACCGTCAAGGTCGCAATAAGATTGGCGCGTCAGGACCGCACGTTACCACTTTGAATCATCAAGCGCGGGTGACAGAGACTTGGCAGGCGAATCGCAAGACCAGGTGACTCGGCGTGCATGTCAGTCAGGGTGACCCGATGAGGCAATGCCCGAGCAAGGCCAGTCTTTCGTCGCGCATTCGTGACGCAGCCAGCATGTACAGTAGAAATGAAAGCAGGCCAAGCACCAAAAGCCGAGAGTTAAGAAGCAATACCCAAGGGCAAGTGCACTGTGCAAACTTAAGGGACCACGACAATCGTTGCTCTACGAAGTACGGAAGGCTAGCATCGCTTGCAAGACTAGCGGCGGCCGTGTTGTCAGTTTGGTGCCCTCAGTCGACGATGTGCATAGGGCTGTCCTGCACGTCCCCAACTAGTGTCCCTCGTCTCTACTTTCTTGGCGCCATTATCTCGATTTCTACGGAAATCCTACGGAACCAGAACCCCGGGCTTTCGTCATGGTGTTTTGCTGCTTTATCTATCCCGAAGATGGCCGGCCCTCGTTATGAGTGACGCCGAACAGTATATTTGGAGCATCAAGTCGGTTGCCAATAACCTCATGCATATGAACAGCGGCCGATGCTGTCCGAACGTACCGAAATTTTACTCGTAAGTGTCATGAAGATCGCGATTTCCAGCATGCATGCAGGCAGACTAAGTACTTTATGTAATGCACCGAAGATGGTGCATGCTTGGCAAAGCGAGATATGCAATCAGCATATGACACACAGCAACCGATATCATACAACGACTAGCTCGGCGCATGATCCTGATTACCTTGCTGGCCATCGAGCGCGTCGGCCCATGACTGTTTCAAGTGTAATCGAGATCGCGCCAGTAAAATGGAAGGCTGACGATAGCCAACAAGTGTGGTGAGCTGTCTACGAGCTTCCAGACTAGGGGCTCGAGCAAGGCCAACTCCAAAATCGGGCTTCGTCCAACGCCCCTCACAACGGTTCGGTGCGTCTCCAAAACCCATGCATGAGATGCCGTAGTTGCATGCATGCAGCCTTCACGCACCAACGGAAGCTTAGCGATACGCCGCCCTAGCACGTCTAGTGGATGAAATGACAGGGCTGATCTTGAGTGATAAAGCCAAGGTTTAGAAGAACCACTATAGTATGTAACGATAGTATCCGACCGTAAGACCACCCGTAACAAATCATGTGTTGCAAGATTCATGCAACTGACGACTCTAGCGCCTTGGACGTTGAGTCGCAATGGTAGAAGCACATCCAATTCGAAGGAGATGTCAGAACATTAGTCACGGAAGTCCAGCAAGCCCAAAGCCGCGGGAGCGCTCACTGGCGATGTTTGGATCTTCCCCGCAAGACAGCGATTCCAAATCTCTAGAGACCGAATCATTCTGAAGAACGAAATTGTCCCTAAACCCCGGGTCAGACGGGAAGAGCAGATCATAATTATCAATTGTACACTGGGCCTTCGACATCTCCGTGGACAGTAGCAGGTAACTTCCGCCAACCGTGAAGCGTCTAACATGCCTAGGTTCTGGCAGTTCCTGAGTAGAAACTTCTGCCCAGGACCCATCGGAACGGTCCGAATTCCGATCTGGCTCCATTTCTTGCCGCCAATAGTCAAATACAAGCCGAGCCCAGTCCTCGTCTTCAAGGGTTACGTCGCTCAGCTCCTGTAGCAGCGCCTTATCTCGCGCGCGCTGTACATAGTCGATCGAGGAACATCCGAATGTGTGTAAGATCCACCAATTGATACGTGGTCGCGCCTTTGGAAATGATTGTTGGATGGTTGCAAGTGCACTGTCGCTTTTGGTTCGAAGCCTACTGGCAAGGAACCGAGCTCGATCAGGCTCAGAGCCTGGGCTCGGTATGGTGTTGCTTTTCTGCTGTGCCAGTGGGTGGTTGGAAAGAGTAGTGGACGCATTGTCTTCACTGGAATCGCCGAATCCCAAAGTCTCAAACAAGAGGTTTTCAAAGCTTCGCTCGGCCTCGTCAAGTTCGGCTTCCTTGACGTTATGGTCAATCTCCGCTTGGTCGTAGTCATACTGAAGCGCTCCGAGTTCATCCCTCTTATTCTCTAGTGCGGCTCTTTTGGATTCTAGTTCAATGAATATTGTTCGCGCTAGTGACGGTTCGGAAAGCCTGCTTTCAATAAAGCTTTGCCTTAGAAAGTTCATTAGATCGGCTTCTATCTCAGCTACGTTGGTTCTCTCCTCCTGCACAGCATTCCTCCTCTCTTTAAGCCACAGCCGCCGGCCAAAAAGAGCGTCTCGAAGAGAGGCGGCACGTTTACGTGCTCTTTTCAGATCCCGCTTATGGATATCAGGTTTCGTAGATCTTCCGGAACTTCCCGTCCCTTCTGGATTCGATTCGTGAGCAGTGCTTTTGCCATGGGTAGATGGAGAAGGCGAAGGTTTTCCATACATCAGCGGTAGCACATAGGAGAAAAAGCGATGCTGCGGATAAGATAGAATCGACTCAGACTTCGGTCGTGGCTTAATGGCATTTTTAATCCAGTCATCGTTGTTTGTTGACACGCGTATGCAGGTTTGGATTTCTGAGCCATGTTGCCACGTGTTGTCAAAGCCATGTTGCGTGCCGTGCCGTAGGCTCTGCGCAGTAGGGGCGAGCCGTGATGAGTCCTTTCGTACATCACAAGATGGGGTCAGAGTTGAAGGTGTTGACTTCGACACAGGATGACCGTTCAGGAGCATTGAGGCAAGAGATTATGGAATACTTGCACAACTGTCATCTCTTATCTAGCTGGGGTAGGAGGTAATTTCGCCCAGCCCCCTTGATTGCCTTGATATGGCGGCGCGTAACATATCCTTGTTTGATCATCATGATTATGTCACCGTGGGACAAGGAATCGGAGCTGATGTCGACGAATTCGAGAAAGATAAGCGGTGTCTCCTCCATCTATAAGGTAGTTCTGCACACATGAAAGGAGCACCGTATGTTGCCTTCTTCGTCGTAGCCGAATTGGCTGCAGGAGTTGGCTTAAAGCAGCAGATGGCAATCGTAGCCGATCGACGTGGCTCAACAGTCCAGTGATTCGATGCCGTCCCACACCCCCTATTATCATTCCAGTAATCGCGAGCCATATGGCATATAGGATATGCTTCTATCGCAAGTATGTAGCTCGTGCGCTTAAACTATCATAGTCGGTAAACATGCGACCAAGAGAATGGAAATTCTAGATACGCGTGGGCTCAAAGCAGAGCCTCAATCATCTAAGACGAGTCCTGGGCTCTCAAATAGCGGGCCGCAATCGCCTTCGTGCCATCCCTGAACACATGGTCAGTATCATGAGTTAGGATATCAAAGATGAATCCCTCAGCGGATGGTTTGCTCTGGGATCCAGGACAAAAAAGCTGGTATCGCTTGACCCGACGATCAGACGGTACGCACCTGCGCCTCCTCCATATCGGCTCCAAGAGATTTTGGCGACTCGAGTCGACTAACATATTCGATAGGTAGAGGAGAGCGTACGTACGTCCCGGCACAGAATCAGACACAAGCGTAAGATCACTTGCAGGTCGATCATCGTGCAAGCAGGGACTGAAACCCCATAAAGGGCGCCCCTTCCACCTCGTACCTCCTCCAGTAACCCCTTAGCTCTTCCGTTGGGTACGAATGCCCCAAGGCCTGGCAATCTCAGGCCTGCTACCCTACCACAGCAAGCAGTAGAGCAGTATGGGGCGCAGAGGCCGCCCGCACCATCCGGACCGCTAGCTGGCTCAAGTGGCCGTCGTGGCGACCTGTCTTTCCCCCAGCCAGCCGTCTCGTATGGTAATTCGGCTCAATATGGCTACGCAAGGACAGCGAACGCACGAGACCTTACCAGCGGCATGGGTGGCCTTACTCTGGCCGCAAGCAGGCCCGGTCTAGCTCGTGTACATTCGGGTCAGACAACGACGGCGTCGGTCGGTGAGAGACGTGCTCCTGCTGTGCCTACAAACAGACCTCCCGGTACGTTGTAAGGAACCATGTCGAAGACTTACCAGACCTGACTCATAGCATACATAAGCTTCCAGCGGAGTGAGCCAATCCTTTGTGGGGCCATCGAGCGGCACAGGTAGTATAGATATCGCAGCTGCTCAGCATCTTCAGCTCATAGTATCAGGGCAACGAACGCCAGCACAGGGACTATCTCAGCAACAGTTTCAGCAGAGCAGCTCCCATTATGCAGCCGACGTCAACGTCGCTGGGTCGCGAAGTCAACTAGGTAAGTGATGGATGTTTGCACATTGACATAGAAGCTAATGCGAGCCACTCACCAAGTCTACTCCGGAATCCCGCCAGCGCCATCCGCGACCCCTGGATTCATGCAAGGTGAGCGGAATTAGTTTATACCGAAGTTTCAAAATTGAGCGACCTAGGAACCGTCAGTCAATACGAAAGCCAGCGGCGGCCGAGTATATCACAGACGACGACCTCCTCTCGAACAAGCTATATCACTCAACCTATACCCAGCCCCTATTCGACAAATGTCGGTCCTGCAAACACTTCCGGTGCACCATCGCGACCGTCTACCGGCACGTTCTCTTCACCGCCTACGCAGGACTTTGCTACTACAGCTGCTTTCCAAGGTAGGGTTGAAGTGGAGTATCAGGCCCGTACAGGGGGACAAGGTAGTAGCCTTGGGAGACAAGCAGGTAAGATTGATTTGCTCAATGTTCTTGAGACTAGAGTCTAACCGAAGAAAGGTCTCCCTGCAAGTGGCCAGTACCGACCACTTCCTTCCGTTAATGATGAAACGTTTGTGGATAATATCACAGAACACCTCGTGAGGGGTACTGCGGGACAGAGTGAAAGACTAGATCCAAGTGAGCTTACCCATTACTGGGGAAGAAAACAGGCCTGACGACGAGTAGGATTTCAGGTCCGCAGCGATCACTGGCAATTCTTCATCCCAGGTCGAGTAAGTACCATGTTCCCTTGACGATCCTGAGCTGACCACAATAGGTTTTCAAGATGTTGTCTTGGGAGCCTCAAGGGTCTACCGCACAGACGGTGCATCTGGGCCCAAGTGTGCAGAGGTATGGCGAGACGGCCTTCGCCAAAGTCTATCGCTACGTGGTGGTGCGTGCCAGACCAAAACAAGGGTACTCGATGTGCCTGTGAGTAATGCATCAAGCCTGCTGCGAACAAGATAACTTATTTTGCGTAGCCGCGTCTCGACGTACGGTGATCGAGGTACAGCAAAGAAGAATGTAGATCAAAGCGAGCACGCCATAATCTATACAGGCAACAGAATTCCAAAGAAATTACCGGAGGAGAAGAGACTTACTAAGGATCCTATACAAGTGGTGCCAGTTGGAGAGCATCAGCTGGAGGAACTCTCGAGGATCAATTTCGCCAAAGCTTACCCAGTCGAGCATAACGTAAAAGTGCTGGAAGTGGGCGCGGTCGCTAGTCACCACTTGCGCACGTTCCGGAGGTACTGGCAAAATGAAATGGAGAAGGGCTTCTTATCAAATACGGAAAAGAAGACCGGAAGCTCGACAGGTCAAAGGGCCACTCCAAGTCAAGGCAGAAGAAGACATGAGTGACGGAGGAATAAGACCGGGTATTATATCGAGAACAAACTGAATACGTATGCCAGGTGGACTTATCGCGGTTCGTCTGGCTTCCTGCCATTGGGTGGGCTACATGAAGTGCCCACCTAGGACTGGCTCTGCTATTGAATGGCACATAGATGCCTCTTTCTTTTTTGTGGCAAATCTTCTTTTGTATTGCTTTCCGCTCGAGAACTTTTGACGACCATGACGAAATGGCTGAGAGGATTTGGATGCTATTGATCTTCTGGCCGGATTTATGCGGAACCTTGCGACATTGGGTATAAGTGATGGAGCGTTCTGAACATCATTTCGAAGTTTGCCCAATACTTGTCCTTAAGTTTGTTGCGACAGGGAATGCTTACAGCTCCTGGTCACAGTCTCCTGACGATACTTCTGTCTTCTCATAAGCCTGCCTGGCGTGCTTTGAACGTGCTCTCTATTGTGGGTGTGGTGGGAAGAGGGTGCCTTACATGATAAATAGAGTAGCTAGCACTCAGCCTCGAAAACATACTTTATTGATCTACAAGTCTGATGTGGATGAAGTGATGCAGTGGAAGTGTCGTTGGCAAAATGAAAAAGAATTGGAAGAGGTGGGGGTGGAGGTGGAGTTGCCTGAAATGTGCGTCATACCTGTATGGGAACTTCTGGCTTTTCGGAAAGGACCAGCCTTCTAAGCGGATTCAACAACGTTCTGTTTTCAAATCTCCTGAGGATGGATCCCGGGAGTTTTTAAAATGCGATCATGAATACTACTTGATATTTGGCACTAGAGGGATTAAATACAGAAACCCCCAGAACACCCCTCCCTGGTATCAATGCATCGTAGCCTAAGCCAGTCGTCACACCCAAAATGCAGGCCAGCGATATCTTAATCATCCTTTGGCTTGAATCCCACCGCTCCGTCTTTCCAAGGCCGTCGAGCCTTCGCCGCTGACACTCACATCCTTGTTCACTGTCCCCGGTCTTTGTAGCGCTCGATGACTAGCACCTCCACCTCGCAAAGCACCGGTAGTCGGGGGCTTTTGCTGCGCGATGCTATCCACAAGACTCAGATTTTCCATGCTCCGGAGGCAAGGCGGATCTGGGGAGGTCGCGAGTGGAGGACTTGGTGGAGGAGTGTCCGGTGGAGTGTAGCCTGTTGCCGTCCCCGCTGCCGATATGGGCATCGCTTCGGGGACAGGAGGATACGTTGGAAGTCTTACGGTGGCTCTCAAAGTGCGAGATATGTCATCCAATAATAAGTCCATAGGTGCAATATAAGCTACATTGTTGCTCTCTGAGAAGGCGAGGACGTGAGCGCAGACACGGTTCGTACCATTGTCGATCACCCAGGCTCCTGAGTCGCCACCGGCTGGTTGGGTGTTAGTAGGTATTAATCAATCGGATACAGAATACAAAGGCTAGCAAAGCTTACTTCCGAAGTTACCCATGACAGCCCAGCTCTGTGAAGCAGAGATTCTGCCCGGCAGCTTTATCATGCTCATGGCAGGCAAGATCCTGCCCGCTTGCAGTCCGCTTGTTCGACCAAAAGCATGGACGTGAAGCCCGCCCAACTCCTCTGCTTTCACCACCTGGCAAGGATACGAGGCGTTCTCGTCATGTTCAGGCGCCGGAGAGGATGCTCTCCGGCTGCAATGCCGCGCGCCACCTGCGACAATGTTGGTCGTTCGTGTCCTGTGCTGCTGAACTTTGATGATAGCCCAATCAAGTTCGTGAGATATCGCGCCACGCTTTCGGCGCTTGATGCCCGATGAGGCGTAGACATGACCAAAGCCATGCGATGATAGGTGCTCATCGTCCATATCCTCTTCGTTCGGGAAAAAGCCTTCGTCGACATCATCAATTGCTGGCTGTGTGACAAAGAGATCCTCGCCGGTGCCGGGCTCAATGCCATCAGTGTCTCCCATGTCAACCTCGTCTTCATCATCCTCTGGATACTCATTGTCCTCAGTCTCCAGCATCTCCGATAGCCAAGCGTCTGCATCGCCTTCTGAGGACTGATATCCCTCATCTTCGTCATCAGAGACTTCGAAAGGATACAAAGCCTCCGGAAGACCTTCCGAAAGAAATTCATCCTCAGGTACTGATTCGTCGTCCGAATCCTCGGTTGGCGCGGCTATGGAGCGCTGCAAGTCCACTGTTTGATCCAAGCCAAAGTCGACATCCTCGTTTTCTAGCATGTGGTGTACACTCATGCCGTACAACTCGCCATCCACGAGGACTGTCCCGCCAAAGGTGACAGGCGGCAGGTGATGACTGTCCAAATATGCGCCGATGGATGCACCGCAGGCTGGTCTCTGCTGGTAATGTTGATTTTGCACATTGACACATCTACGAGGGCCATCAGAAGTGCCACTCCGCTTCTTGCTCTTCTTTGCGGGTCGTCTTCGTTTGCCAGCTTTCGAGCGACTGATTTGGCCTTTCACCACTTTGATGTCAAAGAACCCCTTTTCTCTGTTCAGGTAGTGCAGAGCCTTTCGAGCCTTGTCCGTACTAGCGCACATCATGTATATCGTTGGCCGTGCATCTTCCGGTGTCTCGCCAGACATAAAGAGATCAATGCTGTAAGATTCCCAGCGGTCGATGACTTTCTGCAAAATTCTGTCCAACTTAGGACACATCGTCGCATTCCAGTATGCTGAACAGGTCATGGGTATATCATGGGACCATACTTTGCATTTGGTAGACTTCGGACGAGCCGGTTGTGTGAAATCCGAATCTGGCAACGGCTTTCTTTTGATACTTGAACGTTGCGCTTGTCGAGGAAGTTCGATCTCAGACGCCTGTGGCATTGCTTCAATAAGATCCGCCACAAGACTGGCGTTCCTATCTTTGCGGTGTGTGACAGGTTGACCGTCAGCAGACTTCACATCACCTAGGACTGCAGCCTTAGATGTTGTTTGCGGGTCATCTAGGTCATCTATAGCGCAACATCTTTCCAACGGCTTTACCACGTCCCAGTACAGATCTGTTTGCAGCCTTGTAGATTGATGATGCACATCAGAGAGCGCTACCCGACCACTTGATCTTCGCGGCGGCCGGTGCTCGTCGCCAGCCCTCAGACAGTCGTCTACAGCTTGCATGTACATAGCTCCGCACTTGGCGGCTAACTTCTTGACGTAGACAGTCTGCAATCTGATCTTGAAATCTGCTCTGGTGTATCGAGTCTTCCATAGCTTACTGAGAGGCATCCATAGGCCTATTTCTAGGAGTATCAAACCAAGACTGTATAAATCATAGGCTGGCCGGAACGAGGTCCTCAGTCCTCGGATAGTCCGTGGGTGACGGTAAATGCTGGAGATGAAAGGCTCCTCCTGCGCATTAGGGACGTCCTCAGCGCCTTGATCGAAGGAAGCTACAAACGGTTCCCTGATGACGCCTTCCTTCCACGATTTCACTTCTGGTGATGTCACGGTTTGCTCGCCAGGAAAGAACAAAACATTGTTGCTGTTGATGTTACGATGTGTGACTCCTTTAGTATGGAAGTATAGCACGCTAGATGCGAGGTTGAATGCGAGACGGAAGCGGTCCTCTAGGTTCGGCATATTGCTACTATCGGTATCCGCGCCATGCTGAAGAAATGAAAGCAGACTTTGTGGCTGTCTGGAATATCCGTGGGCGCTGGTAGGCAGATAGCCTGGCCGCTGGTAAAGGGGGAAATGCGGCAATTCATAGACAAGACCGTAACGCGATTTTCGATGGTCTTTGAACCAACCAAGGAGCCTCAAGGTCGCCGTACAGGCACTATCGTCGAGGAGTGGCGACGCCTGCAGTATTTCAAGCAGTTCGTCAAACCTTCTTGGCGGATGCACGCTGGCAGTGGGTGAATCCTCTAAAGAGTCATACTCCAGAAGGACAGGTAAGTCAGAACCCTTTTGAGATCCGGGAGCATGGCGAAAGTAGGCAAGGATTCTATCTTCTGCGCTTGCTGCAACGGTTTCGTAAGACGGCGGTGATGATCCTGGCGTATTTGTGCTCTGTGGGATACGGAGCTGGTCAAAGTCAATGCAGCTCCATGATCCATAACTACTCGACGTTTCGTGAGCTTTGCCTTTCGGATCAGAAAAGGTTTCCCCTTGAATGAGTGCCTTGACGTTGCCGCTCTTCTCTGACTTATTGTCTGCGAGCCTGTTCTGCGGTGTCGATGATTCCTTGCGGATGGCCTGCTGCGATCTTGATAGATCGCAGAGAGTATCAATAGATGTAGTTAGATCGCTCACGATATCGTCCAGCCGCGTCAGATCTCTGCTGCTTTGCTCCGCTTCCTTGCCGAATCGAGAGAGCATCTTCACATCTGGAAAAGCTCCAGGTACCGGTAATTGGATGTTTGGCTGAGGCCGAAGTCGCTCGGCTTCATCTAATAATGCATTGATGGAGGTCATGATACTCTCCACCAAGTCACTGATCCCAGCACGATCAAGAGAGCCATCGATGTCTCCGGTGTCGCTGGCGCCTGAATCTGCCCATTCCAAACCCCAGGCGATCAAACGATCTTTCTGGATACGTAATTTGAGATATGTCGTCGATAGTCGTGGATTGCTCCAGTTTTCATTGATCCGAACCACATGCTCATAGCTCTTCTTGGTATCGGTATATATTTGTGTCAGCCGGCGTGGAAGCAAGGTATGGCGTAAGGTCTCCATGCCTGCTAGAACCGCAGCGAGAGTTTAGAAGGCCTTCCAAACCGATGACAGGGCAGCCTGAGTAGACGACGAGATAAAATATCGGATGGATCTCGCGGATCGTGATGGGGTTGCATGTTTCATGTATTAGTTGCTGCCTAGTGTACAGATTTCCCTTTCGGAGGTGCCTAATCCAGGCGGTGGCGTTGCTCGACTCCACAAATGGACCCATACAACGACTACTTTCAAGGTGATCATCTAGCTCGTTATAAAGTACGTAACGTAACGCAACGCGTATTCGCTTTTCGTAAGTCAATCGTCTTCTACCTCGTTAGGCCGCTGTGCTCTCACAGAATTTCCTTGACTGCTGAGGTCTGGTGACTGCCCCGGGTATCGGCTCCGCTAGGACCACATTAACCCTAAGAAGCAATTGACGACGCGTCTTTCGATCTATTCACACAAAGTGATTTAGGCCAAATCTCTGATTTGACATTGCTGCTTGGATGATACTTGGGCATCGGCAAGAAGAGCCGCGTATATTAGTTCCGCCTTAATACTGATTCGTAGGCTACTGTCAGTTGCGTAAGCAATTTGTATCGCCCCAAGCTCAAGGACTGGGGCGATATAAGGTAGGTCAACTTCGATGAGCCTAAGAGCGTGGCGGCTGTGCCATAACCTTTCATACTAGTATTTGATCACTAGTCCTCTGGAGCGTCGAATGGGATTAAAGACAATGGACTCTCAAGGAGATAGTTATTCCCTGACAAAAAGGCTTGCCATCCCCATCCCTGTGCCAACACACATACTTACCACTCCAAGCTCGCTCCCTAGCCGTTCCATTTCTGGCAACAGGCTACTGACCTGCCTCGCTCCCGTGGCTCCTAAAGGGTGGCCCAATGCAATACCACTGCCTTTGGTGTTCACCTTTTCCATGTCCAGTCCGAGCTTTCTGATGCAGTATAGAGCCTGACTAGCAAACGCTTCATTGATCTCCCAAAGACCTATATCTTCAGTTGCAATGCCTATGGCGGCAAGCAGTCTCGGAATGGCAACGGCAGGTCCAATTCCCATTTCGTCCGGTGCAACGCCAGCAACAGTCGAAGATACCCACTTGCCGATGACGCTCGTAGTGAGACCAAGGGAGGTAGAAGTAGTGCGCCGCATCATCAGGACGGCAGCCGCACCATCACTGATCTGCGAGCTATTGCCTGCTGTTGAGCAACCATCAGCTTTAAAGACGGGTTTAAGCTTCGCCATAGACTCGACGTTTGCGTTGTGTCTGATACCATCGTCTTTGGAAATGGTCTCTTTCTCAAGTTTGACCTCCGTTCCATCCCCTGGACCCTCTTCTGGTGGGTTCTCCACTTCAACACATATTATTTCTTTGTTGAAAAGTCCATCCTTCTGCGCTCTTGACGCTTTCCGATGGCTCTCTGCCGCGAACATGTCTTGATCTTCCCGTGTGATGCCGTATCTTTCCGCTACGTTCTCACTCGTCACGCCCATCGCCATAATGCAATCCCTGGCCGCCTTCGCGGGACTGACCCTGAGTGCCGGCCACAGTTCTACGGGCACAGCCCTCGACCCATAGTTTCGCGTCATACTCTCCATACCAGCGCCTATGCCGCACTCAATGCGACCTAGTGCTATGGAGTCGGCAATAGTGGTAATAGCCTGCAAAGAGGAGGCACATGCGCGATTGGTGGTGTAGATGGACGTCGCATCCTGATAGCCGACGTGACAAGCGGCCATCCGCGCGGCCTTGGATCCGCCGAGTTCAGAGAGCACAGTCCCTACGGATATATCGTGGATGTGGGCTGCGTCAAGGGCAGGATTGGCGGCCAAGGTTGCTTTGAGAACCTAGACCTTCGTTCAGTAACAGCATAACATATCCATAGTCCTTTTTGACATACCGCCGCCAGCATCTGCTCAGGGTAGGCATTGCGCAAACCCCCTTTGTAGGCCCGGGTGATGGGCGTGCGGAGGGCGGAGAGGATGACTACATCGTTGGGTGATTTCTGAAGAATACTCTTTAGTCCCTTCTGCGCGTATGCCATGACATCGAGTATTTCGCGCAATTTGCACGAGCATCAGACAACAGAGCCAAAGCCATCGCAATTCCAAGGACTCGATGAAGTCGGCCTGATAAGTCTCTTCTGGGAGTCGGGATTTGCCAACGGATGGAGAACTTGGCGCTAGGGCCTACGGCCGGCTAGACCCGACCTGCAACATGACGCACACAACTCCATTCATTACCTTAGTATGTAATGCAAACGAGTATAGAACCTTTTCCAAAAGTTTGACAGCACGACAAATGATCTCACGCACCGTCGTCGGAGTGCTAGCTTTGCAAGGCGCATTTGGCGAACATTTCAAGCTCTTGGATCAAGCTGCACAGCAAATATCGCCAGGTCAAAACGCTGAATGGCAATTCATAGAAGTCCGCACGCCCAAAGAATTAGACCAATGTGATGCTTTGATTATACCCGGTGGTGAGAGCACCACAGTAGCCTTGGTCGCCGCCCGTTCAAATCTTCTGGAGCCGCTTCGAAACTTCGTCAAGTAGGTAATCCAATGCTGTCGCCATCGTCCGCTTGGGGACTAACATGAGTCTGATTCAAGGGTTCAGCGAAAGCCGACTTGGGGCACCTGCGCTGGTCTGATCCTGTTGGCCGAATCTGCGAACAGGACCAAGAAGGGTGGTCAGGACCTCATCGGCGGCTTAGACGTGAGGGTCAACCGAAACTACTTCGGCAGGCAAACGGAGAGCTTCGAAGCGGAGGTAGATTTGCCATTTCTGGCAGGAGATACCACAGAGGCAAAGCGGACGCCGTTCCCCGGCGTTTTCATCCGGGCGCCAGTTGTAGAGCAAATCTTGCCGGAGATCCAAGGAGAGCATACTGAAGAACGCGTTCGCGAGGATACCGTGATTGCTCCTGAGAGAGATCCGAGAAAGGAGCCCGCCATGGCTGTCGAACTCATGGCCACTTTGCCGGGGCGAACTCGCACCCTGAAGCAGAAAACCGCTGGGGAAGCACTAGATGACGAGATCGGAGATATTATTGCCGTCAGGCAGCAAAATGTTTTCGGCACAAGTTTTCATCCTGAGTTGACGCAGGATGCGCGGATCCATGTTTGGTGGTTAAAACAGGTTAGGGGAACTTTACGGGACAGCTAAAGTAATAAGGCCTTTCAACATCAGACCAAAACACCCGGGACTTGCGAAGTCGTGTGAGCTTCGAGATTTCGGGCCAGATCCCCATGTTCCGAATTCTCAGCGAGCTGCATGGCTGGCGGTGCAGGGTCTTTCTCAGTATGCTCGAGTGAGGTATTCGGTAGCTCGCTAGGGGCCTTTGTGGTACAGCTTCCTTCGCAGCGCTCTGCTGGTATCATGTATCTTACAGCTCGGTTGCTCACCCTGACAGCCTGAAAGCTGGCGCATAATGTCTGCATGGCCTAGGAGAATCCGACGGCTCAGGGCCCATCACCTTCCTCTACCGTATTCTTCCTCTTCTTTGATCCGCTCAGCGTCAATGGCTCGACCATAACCACCTCTTCCAGGATCGTACTCGTCACGATACTCATCACGGACTTGCCCTCCCGACTTTCCGCGTCTGTAAACCTCATCAGAATTTCTGCAATAACTCGATCACTCACAGAACGCACCCATACTGCCTTCCCTCCTGGAAGCCTGGGTCCAGGTCGGTCCGAATAATCCGCTCGTCGAGCTTAGTGCCACCGATGTACTTCATGCAATCCAGAGCATCCTGATGGTTGTAGTACTCAACGAAGCAGAAGCCACAAGGTGTCTTGTTGAAACGATCCAACCCCATCACGAGTCGCTTTATCTCACCGCACCTGGTCAAGCTTTAGCATACAGCGTCGCATTGAAGATAAGTGACATTGACTTAGCAAATAACTCATGTATCTGCTCCTCCGTCGTATAAAAGGACCTTTAGCACTTGGTGAGCCATTGAATAGAAATTAATTTGCAGTAGAACATACAGATTGCCCACGTAAAGGGTAGCAGCATCCTTCAGCGGATCCTCTGGCTCTTCCGGTGTGGTCTCCCTACCTATAGGTTCATCCCTGTACTTGCGCTTCTTGTTCTACAAGGTGTCAGCAGAAAGGGCTAAGAGCAGACGGTGGCCCAATGCTGTGGATGTGAAAGGGCTTCCTTACCCTGCCTAGGTAATATGCACTAGGCTTGTCCAGCCGATCGACAGTATTACGCGTCGCTGCAGGCATTGCTTCTACCTTTGTTCAGTAGTGATTTATTACTGAAGAAGGTGTTTGCGGAGGTTTGCTGTACTTTAGCTTGCAACCCAGTCGCGGCGCGCGCTTCACGAGCTTCCTAGCGCCCGTCAACACGGTTCAATGCGTAAGTGGAATTCCCTGACAGATCTTTAAAGAGTTCGATACTTCTGCAAAACCGGCTGCAAGTACTGGACTCCAGTTTTGCAGCTCCAAGTCTGGACCCGCACGTTTGACCATGCCCAAAGTCATCAGCTACACCCCTCCCTGGCTATCTAGACCAGACCCGGGTTTTCAAGTATTCAGCTCCACACCACCGACACTCTCCCCTTCTCACACGAATGGCAAAATCCCACGATATTCTACGAACGGGCACACCGACTGCACCAGATCGGCAGATGAGGGACCAAGACGGACTATCGCTCGGAGGGGAACCGAAATATTCGTAGTGGCAGACAATCAGATTCGCTGGTCTGACCTGTGCATGCTCAAAGAGGATTGGGAGGAAAGAGAAGCTCGGAAAAAAGCTGTACAGGCAAGAGCAGGGTCTCAGCAAAAGCTACAATCCGATGGCGATGGCGAGGAAGGAACCTCGGGCAGCTATAGGGTACACATTTGACCGACAGCGATACACTCAATGCTGATTGTCTACTAGGTGCTTGAAGCTAGCTTCAGTGAACAGATAAGACAACTTTCAATATCGCCGAATGGAAGGTATGTGGCCATCGTCACCTTACACACCATCCATGTTGCTCTCCTTCCAGAATCGAGCTTGCTGGGCCAGCCAGACAGAGGACCTTTACGAATGAAGCCGAAAATGATCGGGCCGACTACGCATGTCGTCTCACAGTCCCCAATCGCCAGCGCTCTATGGCACCCGTACGGAGTCGATGGGAGCTGCCTTGTCACCCTCACCGAAGATGCTGTGATTCGACTTTGGGAAATCAACTTCAACGATTCATGGTCCTTTGATAGTCCCTCTCTCGATGTCGACCTGCAGAAATTAGCATCGGGTTCATCAGAGAAAGAAGACTTCAGACCAAACAAGCTGAACAGGAGGCGGGGATTCTCTGTCGACGGGATAGGGATGAACGTTGCATCGGCCTGTTTTGGGGGTACAGGATCGAGCGAAGAGTCTCCATGGAGTGCGATGACGCTATGGATAGCTATGAAGGAAGGAGACATTTACGCTCTGTGTCCCTTACTACCAGGACACTGGCAACCTTCATCTACCACATTAGCCTCCCTTTCAGCCAGTGCCATGTCAAAGCAGGCGTCAATGCAAGAAAAGTCATTGTCACCGGAGGAATTACAACAGTACGAGGACCAATACAAGTGGATATCTGATATCGATGGTCAGGACCCTAGGTTCGTCTCAGGAAAGGACCAATTCTCTCTGGAAACAGAGATCTACACTCGACCTTCACGTCCAAGCGTTCCAAGATTGCAAGGGCCCTTCCAATTGTTGGCAGAAGACATCGTCGACTTAGATCTAACCGACATACATGTCATAGCAGCGAAGATCGATGGCGAAGAGCTTATGTATGGGGAAGAGCCTGATTCGGACTCCGGACTCGGCATGGATGACGAGGGGGGCCTTTCTGCGTCCATCATCTGTCTCGGGACCAAGAGTGGTCGTGTCTACCTTTGTGTAGACTTAGTGGGTGTAGATGGCCAATGGCTACCTCGAAGCAAGGTAAGTCACCAGGAGACAGCCTATGTCAAGTTGGTACTGATCATGTCGATTTCTCTACAGCAGAGTCACCCCACGCAGCCAGCGGAAGAATTTTACTTGACAACAATCGAGATAGTAGATACCCTTACGCCCGAGGCTGCCCCTGAAACGGAGTGGCCAACCTTCAGTATAGACGAGGGTTCGCGATACTCTTTCTTCCTGACACATAGCCAAGGCGTGTTCTTCTTCAGTCTCGATCCCTGGGTGCAAAGCCTTGAGAGCGAACTCCAAAGTACTGCAAGGGTGGGCACTGCTTTCAGAATTGATGTGCTAGCCAACAGTTGTGGTACACTTAGAGAACGCATTCTTGACTTTCGACGAGATCAGCATCGCCATGGCGGTACGCCCGTTGCAGCAATCACTCTACAAGATTCGGATACGGGCTACTTCCTCCTGACGGCTGTTGACGATGTCCCTATCGCAGCAGTGCTGGACAGACCAGACTCATCACCAAATAACGAATTCGATTTGGTGACCACTGATGACCTGGCACAGGGCATGGATATGCTAGCGCTCAGACCTACCCGATCACCCTATGTCCCTCCAAGCTCGCTTTGGGAGCGGTCGACGCTGCCGACTTTTCTTGATAGTCAGGTTCAGAATCGACACAAGAAAGCGCTGAAAGAGGAAATCCGGCTGTCATCTGCGACTCTTGACCTCATGACTCATGCCCACCGCGTTCTTAGCCAGGAGACCCATGCCTTGGGCGTTGCAGCTGCGGACCTGTTCAGGCGTTGTGAGCGACTACAAGATGAACTCCGTGACCAGATCAGTAGGGTAAAGGAGACTGCGAACCGCATTGATCAGGCCATTGACGACGACGTCGATCAGAAGAAGGAAAATGATGAGTCAGATGTAAAAGGACACGTTGAACGTAGGCTAGAGAACGTTCGTGCCCGGCAAGAGAAGCTTCTGGCGAGATTCAATCGGACGAAGTCCCAATTCGCCCAATGTCAAGGCAAAGACTTGAGTGAAAATGAGCAATGCTGGATATCCGACACGCAAAAACTGCAGAAGTCACTCATACCGCCAGATGAGGAGGCTCAACCAAATGATGAACAGGTGCTTGAACCATGGCAAAGACTCGAAGAGGTTCGTGTAGGGATCCGAATCACATATTTACTTCACTGACTCTGTACAGGCGAAACAATTGGCCCAAGACTTAATTGCTCACGCAAAGGAGATTTCGAACGAAGGGCAGACACAGAGGACAGAGACTTTCAAAATCCCTCCGGAATTACGAAAGGGGAAAGTTGAACAGGTCATGAAATTTCTAGAAAGAGAGTGAGTCGATCGGGACAGCCGTCCCTTAATTGTCAATCTCGTATAAAACGCTGACAGTTGTCTGCTTTACAGATCGGCTTTGATAGATGCTACGCAGATGAGGCTAGAGCGGCTGAGTCTGGCATCAGTATCATGACTTTTGCGGTTCTCAATGACTGATTCTATCCACGGGCAATCCGTAGGTGCTGTGGCCAGCGTTAGTGTGCTTTCGTGGTATCCGGTTCCCACTCCGTGGCAGCCCGATAGGGTTAGGGGCCGCTTTGGAAGAACAGCGCTCCTTCGAGCGACTTGAGGAAATGATAGACTCATGGCATCACTTCATGTAGAAGCGCAGAGGGCAAGCAATTGATAGTAGTGAACGATATCTATGTACAGACCATGGTCACTGAGAGAAATGAACGTACTCGTGCCGAATCAGGCGACTCTCTGCAATGTGAGAACCCTGGTGCCACTGATGCTCCGTACCTTATAGAAGGCATTCTATTCATTTCATATTCTCATGCCCTTAAAATTGGAAGGCGCTGTACACCTCGTAGCTGGTGAACAAGAGGGAAAGGTGTTGACCCAAAATCGAGGTGAAATGGCCGAGTCCGTAGCGTGATCCTACTTTCACCCTCAGTCTACCCGGCCCTCGTTCCCCAAGTATATATACCCCGTGGCCTCCCTACCAATTCCTCTTTCTTTTCTTCAGCTCTCTTTGCCTTTTGGCTTAGATCAAGTGTAGTATCTGTTCTTTTCAGTTTAATCTCTGAAATTGTCCTACGGGACAACTCAATGATTAAATTCATTTTTGGAATTCGCTGGAGACTCCCTGTGCTTGCATACAGTCTTCGGCACCGTGTCACTGGCCTTACACTGCCGCCGGTTGACGCGAACCTTTTTCATCATTGGCTTCAGCTAGTCTGGAGTCTTGGAGAAGAATGGATTTTCCTGTGTCTCTGATGTTCGCAAATATGGGGAGTATAGTTGCAGATGAGGAGCACAATTGCTGGGCCAGTGCTTCAGTTGAATTTGCTGAAAGGACGGGTTTGTACGGAAGAAATTTTTTGTGCGCCGCAAGCCAAAAAGCCCAGCCACCGAAGAATAATAGCCGACCGACAGCGACAGCTTTCTGTACTTTAGATTTATCCTCCATGGCGCCATGACCGTGTATAATTGGGCTTAATCTTATTATGATAGTCTGATAGAACTAATGGCGAATTACCTCAAAGGCCTCTTTAAAGGTGCAGATTCTGCGCCTTCACCCTCTCCCGTCAGTGACGATGCCGGTACTCCACTGTCTCAAAACCCCTTTCAGAAAGTTATACTGACTGCTTTGTGTCAGATTTCGCCGACTTCGCTGGAGCTCCCGATCCATCACCACTCCCAGATTCTCCTGTAAACAGTGTGTCCGCCACTGCCCAATCCGCCTTTCCTACATCGACCTCCGACGTTGTCTACACAAAATGGTACCGAGTCTGGGAACGGGCAAGTCCTCGCGACTTCTACCAGGAAGCCTTCATCATCCCATTCTTCCTCCTCATCTGTGCGCTACATCTGTGGGGTCGAAGCACGAACAGGCGCAAGGCGAGGGCATGGATGAAGGCGCACGCAACACCTCTTGAGAATGAGTTCGCGGTGCTGGGTTACACGGGCAAAAGGACACCTAGCCTCGAGGCTGTACAAGCTTTGGGGCTCGCGAAGGCAATGGAGTCAGCAGATTTCACACTGCCTCAGACCATTCTCAAGGAGAAGACGGCAGCAGAATTTCACACCTATGCTACTGGGCGGCAGAACACGGCATTCTTGGACGTCAAGCTCTATCTGTACAAGAGATATAACCCGATGACTCTGCTCGTCGAGTATGTCTTGAGCTTCTTCTTCGAGAGCATGCGCCCACCGACTGAGAAGATGGAGGCCGTTGCTTACGCTTTCGATGGGAAAGAGAAGGATCTCGTTCCCAGAATGAACAAGGAGACCCCGGATGTCAAAGGCACTCAGTCGACCTACGATAACTTCGTTTTCGCTGTCGTCAATAAAGAATTGATGCGCGCCTTGCGGGAGGAGCGCTATGATATCTCTACAACAGGCACCAAAGATCATGCGAAGTTGCCAGCATGGGTGACTACCATGAGCGAGGCGGCCGAGGTCACTGATTTCATGATCACACCCGAGCTCGTGAAAGCTATCGAGAAGGCTGGCGATGCTTTCGAGTTCTTGATTGTCACTGACCAACCGCTGGACAAGCCAACGAAGTAAGCCTCTAATCTCGTAGACGTTGACTTACATGGGTTGCTGACTCTTGACCAGGCTTGACGAAACAATCCCCAAAAAGCGTATCACCCTCTCACTTCGCCTCCCACCCTCATCCTCTCGAGATGCGTACTCACCAACCATGCCCATCTTCAACTATTTCCTCCGTCTTCCAGATACCCTGGCGTCGAGCGCGCATTTCCGGCCCGAAGTACAGCGCAAGCTACGCAACACGCGCGAGGGGGAGATCAACAGGCTGAAGAAGAGCGATGAGAGCGAGAAATCGGAGGAGCGGAGACTGGATAGCGAGAAGAAGAAGAAGGAGATGCGCGATAATCGGCTGAAGGGCATGAGCGCTGAAGAGCAGAGGAAATTCCTTGAGCGGGAGAGGGAGAAGGGGCAGAAGAAGCAGGAGAAGAAGATGTCGCGGAAGGCATAGATGGACTTTACAATACGCTGATGTGATGCGCCGTGGACGATATTGTAGGATATGTGGCTTGGTTTGAAGACCACTGTCGAAATTGTGGTGGGGTTTGATAATTCCATGTCCTTATTGTACCTACCTTCCCAGATACCAAAACATCCAGGTAAAACTACTATCTGGTTGCTCAATTGTAATATGTAAGGTACTTGACTTACAAGCCTACTTCTTCAATGCTTCTCAATATAAAAACGCGATGCATCACGGAGCGGGAGGACCTTACACCCGCCTTTCGTCATGCCTGGTCTGACATCACTGCCAGTTGAACACCAACGGAATCAATTCCTCTTACATAAAGCCTGTTCCTTTTCCTCTTCTGATGGCTGTGTTCGCTCCAAGATTCTTTCGTCTAGTATCACGACCACTCCTCCCTTCTTTTACGCCAAAACTGATTGCACCACATCTCCAGTATCAACAAACTCACTTCAGACCCTTTCACTCGACACTATCTAAGAAAATGGAGTCCAACAACGATCAATTGCAGCTTGCCAACCTCTTCGACCTCAAGGGCAAGGTTGCTCTTGTCACGGGTGGAGGTGAGTAATTCCACTTACCTCCCAAGTCAATACTCATCGCCCGATAGGAAGTGGCATTGGCCTGATGATCACACAAGCCCTCGCTGTCAATGGAGCCAAGGTCTACATCGTCGGGCGTACCGAAGACAAACTGCAGACCGTCGTCGAGACTCACGGCAAAGGCATCTCCGGCGAGATCATCCCTCTCGTTGGCGATGTCACCGACAAGGAAGATATCCTGCGTCTCGCCAAAGAGGTCGAGTCCCGCGAGAAGTACCTCTGCATCCTGGTCAACAACGCCGGCATCCAAGCCACCGGCAAGATCTCTCCCACGGGCAAGAACGCAGAAGAGTTCCGCGACAACCTCTTCCACTCCGAGGGCCAGACCTTCGACAACTGGACATCCGAGTACAAGACCAACGTCGCCCAAGTCTACTTCATGACCGGTGCCTTCCTTCCCCTCCTCTCGCGCGCTACGGACCACATCAAGGGATACTCCGGCACTTGTATCAACATCACCTCCATTTCCGGAATCGTGCTCAAGTCCCAAGGCCATTTCTCCTATAATGCCAGCAAGGCGGCTGCCAACCACCTGACCAAGATGCTGGCGGCCGAAATCTCGAACCAGGGCATCAAGGTCCGTATCAACTCCATTGCTCCGGGAGTGTTCCCAAGTGAAATGACGGCGGGGGAGAGCAAGGATAATCAGAAGAGCGAGCTGCCTAAGGAGAAGTATGGTCACCTGCCATCTGAGCGACCAGGGAATGATAGGGACATGGCGAACGCGATCCTCTTTGCCGCTACGAACCAGTATCTCAACGGACAGATCGTTCCAGGTAAGCACGCAGTCTACACTTTGATTGAATGAGCACTGACAGGCGAAAAGTGGATGGAGGGTATCTTTTGGCGTACGGCTCTTGAGGCGAAGAAACGAAGGCATGGAGATGGTATTGGCAACGGAAAAGCATTGTTGGCGGTAACATGCAGTGAGAGAGATATCGGGCCGCCAAATTAGATCAATGAGATCATATTCTGCCCGGGGTTAGCATTGTCCAAAATTCCCGACGTGAACTTGAAACAATATGGATACTTCAATGCTCTTCGACCCTCATCAGTATTATCCTGTGGTGTTCTGTACCAGGGTAAGATGGACAAGTGGATTGCAGTGTAAGAAACCAGCATGAGAGCAAAGCTATGATTAGTCATGCCGATGTGGCGCCACGTAGCGCGAGATGGACGGCAGCCAAGGCCCAGCCACTTGCTAGCGCTGCGTTGACACCGGCACATCTTCCAGGTTGAGGTCGCGACCTGTTTTGAGATGACGAATGAACGCCTCGCACACTCCCAAACAGGATTCGTATTCGACACGAACATTGATGCAGACAAGCGCTTTAGCTCGCGTAAGGTGGTGGCGAGAGCTGACGCAGCCAAATATGCTCCGTACTCCGTAGGCTCTTTTGGGATCCGTCATCCTGGTGGGGCATGAAGCTGAGATGCATGCTCAACATAGCCTTCGCCATCCTTTGTTCCCCATGTTGCTTATACCAGCCATTATCGAGGACAATTCCATCATCTGTCTTTCGAAACACTCGTTTATCTTCAAGCTGCTACAATCTTGCTTTGGCTAAGACAGTAGATCTTCTCTCATTCCCAACTTTCCAGAACTCCAAGAATTCACAGCTGCTGTAGTCCTAACCCCCTCTGAATCATGTACTGCTTCCTATCGCTACTCTCCCTTTTGCCTCTGGCTCTCACTGCTGCTGTGCCTGCTCAGAATGGATCGGTCGCCTGCAACAATTCTCCTGCGCTCTGCAGCAGATCCTACTCGAACATCACCCAGCTCGGTGCCCACGACAGTCCATTTCTACGGGATCCATCCACGGGCAACAGCCAATCTGGCAATCAGTATGTTCTCCAACCTGCAAGTATACCAGTGGTAGCTAACGTCATCTAGATTAGTCAATACCACCCTACAATTGAACGCTGGCGTTCGACTCGTAACCGCACAAGTCCACAACAATAGTGGATCGTTGCATCTCTGCCATACAAGCTGTGCATTATTGAACGCTGGGCCTTTGAGTACATGGCTGGCCGAGATAAAAGCATGGATGGACATCAATGCAAACGACGTGGTTACAGTGCTTCTGGTGAACTCGGATACCTTTACAGCTATTGAGCTGCATCAGCAATTTGTTACGGCAAACCTTTCTACATATGGCTACGTACCACCGCAAAACACCGTTGCTATACAGACATGGCCGACGCTACAGGACCTGATTGCAAACAACACGCGCCTAATAACCTTCGTTGCGGACCTAGATCCTTCGACCACCATGGCAGCAAACGCACCATATCTACTCAACGAGTTCACGTTCATTTTCGAAAATCCTTTCCAAGTGACAGACGCAGCCAATTTCTCCTGCACTGCCGATCGACCTGCAGCGGTCCATGGCAACACCGCTGCAGCTGTTGCCTCAGGCCGTCTTTCACTAGTCAATCACTTCCTAGATCTACAGGAGCCCTTCGGTATCGTCGTTCCTGACGTCGCAAATGCCAAGCTCACGAACGCCAACAGTGGTGTGGTGGGTAATTTGGGAACTTCAGCTAGCCAATGCGCTCAGGCCTTTGGCAAACAGCCGAACTTCCTGCTTGTGGACTTCTTCGACCAAGGACCGGCGATTAGCACTGTTGACCAGATCAATGGCATTATCCCTGTCGGACGAGCCGCAGCAAGTACATTGACGGCTACCCAAAAGAGTCTGGGCTCCGGTGGCTCTTCGACGTACGGGGTGAAGAACCATTTGTTCAGCAGCTCTTTAGGAGCGTTGGTGCTTGCCGGCATTGGTCTGCAGGTGGTGATGGCTTCGCTTTGAGTGTTATGATACCCATGTTTATGATCTGCATAGCATTGGCGTACTTGTTTTCGACATTTCGGCATTGGATCTGATTGCATAGCGCGGATGGTCTTGCGATTAGGATATACCTCAACGAAATAGAATAAAATCGGCATATACTACAAACACAATCTTACCACGATGTACCAAATCCCTCAGCAACACTACCAAACACACCACCCCAACCCCATCGCCCCCCCCCCAAAAACATTCACCCCTCCGCATCCCTCGCCAACAACTCCTCAACCACCTTCACCTTCTCCCCAAACCCCTGCCTCTTATCCGTCCGCGTCCCCACCCTTATATCAGTCTGGATCCGCACCACCCCCTGCCCATGCAGCAGCCCATGTGCCTGCCCGATGATCCGCATCACTTCATCCCATGAACCCTCTGCTTCCAATACATCAGCCTTCCCCAATAAGACCCCCCCACCCCGCAGAAACCCCCCCCCCAGAAAACCAAGTAGTTTATTGTGTGGGAGTAGGGTCGAACGTACCAACCGTCGTCCCGGCAGAGTGCATTGAGTAGTTCAAACCACTCTTTTGGAGGAGGCGCTGCACGGAGGCGATGTGGGCGGAGACGGAGGGGGTGGGTGTTCCTATCTACCGATAAATTACGATGGGCGTGGAGGTGAGGAAGGGGGGGGAGGGGACACGTACGGGGATGAGACAAAAATCGGCGACGCAGGCCTCTGGTGTTGAGAGGTTGGAGGGGGAGGTGGTTGGGGGGGCCATGATGGTGGGTGTTTGGGGGGGAGGTTGGCAGCTGGTTGGGGGAGGTTTGGAGGAGTGGGCTTTCTCTTTCCTGTTAGTATCTGTTTCTATCTTATACTTTCCGTTGATGTAATTCTTGCATCGGAGGTCTTGGCATATACTGGGATTCTAGGCTTAAGTGGCGTGTCTAGGGCTGGGAAGTGCTTTATCTACTGCGAGCCTTGGCGTTCCCACGATCCGCTCTAGCAAACCTTTGGCGATGCTTTACTATAAGATTTTTGTTATCATACGCCTTACATCTTCTTTCAAGAGGGACAGATTCACGGCGGCTTTGGCATAAGATCCCGGAGGTTTTACTGCCTATATCGGAGGCTGCCTCTAATTTGCGCTTCTTTGTCAGGCTTCACTCAACTCATCTCTATAATTCTTCCTCTGAGCTCCTTTCATGGCCTTATTGGGTGTTCTGACTGAATGATCCAGATACATTGACTCTTTGCCTCTTTAGCTATCACTGATTGATGATTCTGTCGTCATTCAATTAAGTCTCTTTCCGATCGATGCTAAGCATAGAATGACAAACCCCTGCCGGCGAACGGGACATACGATGGGCCCAGCAAGCAAGCCTACGATAGGTACACCCTCAAGGCAAACGATGAGCAGTCTCTTCGCTCAAGGCTCGTTTGAATCTTACTTGCCCTCATGATGTTCTGCACCTCCTGCGCTACTCTTGATCGGACCCCCTTTGCTTCTGAATTCGGAACTTCATGCCCGCCTTCCCACTCGATCAATGAAAGGTTCGTCTTCTCTATCAATGATATGGTCAAGGCCGCGAGCGGTTGGAACGTAACTTCCGTCCTGCTATGAATATTGTCGAGTGTGAAACAAAGGTTTGTCGGTCAGAGTGTTGGCTACAAGCAAGATGTTCAATCCGTTTGGCTTTTCTTGTCTCACAAGGATGGCCGATATGGCTAAAGTGCCTCCTTCCGAATGAGCTTTTTCCCGTCATATGGTTCGTTGACCTTGATCTCGTTCTCGACCTTCGCGATGGGCTCCCGCACTAATGAAGGAGTGTCTACGCTGCTGTGCGCAAAGAAAGGAGGCGTGAAGAGGTCGCCTAGTCCTGGGTATGAGGCACTTCTACAATCCCTTCGAGACGATCCAAGGTTATATCTTCATCTACTGCGGATTTGAGCGCATGGAAGAGGGGTGCTGCCAGTCTGCCACGTTCAGTATAAAGACTCGTGGCCTTATCGCTCATGGCTCTCACCGCTTTGCATTTCGGACAGCTATAAGACTCATCATTCAGCACCAGCGCTCAAGACTCAGGGTCATCGCTGACCGAGGCATTGCTACGATGTCCGTGCAGACACAGGAAGCACAACTTTCTCTGCAAGACCTGTGTCCCTAAGCCAACCCGCGGGGTCATCATCTGCGCCGGCAGACAAAGGAGATTGAGTCTCGTGGCGAAAGCTACGTTACTCGATTGCTAAACCCTCATCTAAGCTAACGCCGTTCTTGAGTGACATCAGCTTACACTGAGTAGGTCGATGTGACTACAGGAAATATGTAACAAACCTACGCGATATCGACTCAATGAAGTGAAGACATCCTCGATACCTATCCCACCTCGTTGAATTACAGCATCAAACTCCGGACGCAACTCAAGCCACCCGAAATGGGATCAGAGGTGGCTAGAGGGTAGGTGCCCGAGCAAGATCCAAAGCATGCGTTATAGAACAACATAACTCTAGGACTAAACACCCGCAATATTATGGATATCTACCACAAAAGAAAGTCGTATTCCACAAGCGAGGTCGTCTGGTTTGTGTGGTCTCACCTCGAGCGCTCCTAGCAGTTCACAGAGTTCCAGAGAAAATTTCGGGTCTAGCCACTTCGCTTGTTTTTTCATTCTTGAAGGTCATGAGTTCGAATTAGGCTGCGGTCCTTGGAGGTCTCGTTCTTTTTATCCAGCATAGCATGTTTCTTTCGCCTCAGTGTTGATGAATTGGAGCACGTGACCGACGCGTCACACCAACATTTGTTTTGCCAATCACACTCAGTTGCTTGCATACAAGGACACAAACATAGCATATGACCTTGGCATCGAGTGCTCTGGCATCGTTACTAGAGGTGGTAGGACAGGCTAGAAAGGTCAAGCCAGGTTCCTGTGTGTCTCCGAAGAGTGTCAAAGCCATGTGAACATTATTCCAGAGACCACGAGCTTTTCTGTTGTGGCTTCTTTTATGGACGTGTTTGGAGTCGCTTGTCATGCACTTTACGATGCAGCTTGCCCTCTGGCTAGGGAGTCAATATTGATGCACTCCCCAAGTAATGGGTTTGGGCAGGCATGTTTTCAGCTAAGAAAAGAAAGTGGACCTCAGGTATTCGTCACTGCTGGAACACTTTCAAAACAAAGCTCCTTTATGGAAAAGACTTACGACTTACCAGGAAGCCACATCCTCAAGGTCTTCGAATCGAAGATCATAACGCTCATCGGAGGGAGAGGCGTTGAAGTCATTTTCGATGCGCACACAGAGTCTTCGCTATGCATGGGCTTGAGATGCATTGCAATGTTTGGTCGATTCATTGAAGTTGAGAGAAAGAATGATTTAGAGTTGAGACGGTTGGTGTGGCTTCTTTCACCGAAAAAGGGGTGAGCTACAGTCCCGTCACATTTAACCTAATGTAAAACCATCTCCTTGAGGTGCTTGTAGGTCTCTGTCGAAGAACTGCCGAATCAAGATCTTTATCAAGTCAGATGTCGAGACGCTTCAAGACATATGCAGAGCGGTGATTACATAGGAAAGATCATATCGACTGCAGATCGGGACTGTCTGGTGCAGGTGGTCTTAAAGCAATGCTCAAAGAGGAAACCCGCAAAGAGACATCCGCAGGCAGTACCCAAGCCATAGACAGGCTGTCACATACGTGCAGATTCGTCTCATCTCCTCTTCGGCGGATCGGGAGGCATCGAGTAAGCCTTCGCCAGCTAGATGTTAGGAAAGCTGGATGCGAAGAATCTCATACTACCCTCACGACCCGGTCTTGACGCTAGAGGAGCGCAAGAGACAGTAACGACCCTGCAGCAAGCCGGCGCAGTGATCGAAGTTATACACTGTGACGTCTCTGACTTGCAGGCCCTTACAGCCAGCGTTGACGGATGTACTTCATCAATGGCCCCTATCCGAGGAGTATTTTAGGCAGCCGGTCCATAGTTTTGCAGATAAATGACTAAATAGCATTTCGCACTCATTCTAATGCTGGCATCTACTAACACAAATGCCCTAGGATGCTGTGTTCTCAACTACGATACTTGATAGTCATTCTGGCGCCCTGGATTCGAAGTTCCGCAGTACACAAAATCTTCACGAGTTCCTCTCTTCACAGGAAGTTAGGCTTTACTTCTCAATCATGCTCTCTTCCATCGCCGGCATCATGGGCAATTCCTCTTGACTCAATCACGCAGCTCGGAACACCTTCAAAGACGCCCTAGCTCATCATCGCGTCCCCCAAGGTCTTCCTGCTTTCGCCATCGATGGCGGCATCGTCATTGATGTAGGCTAATTCGCCAAGAACCACACCAAGGTCGGCAGCGGCATCTCAGGTGCAGTCAAGGAGATCACCACCAAGGATCTCAGCGCGCTCACCGAGCACCACGTCACGGCCTGGCTGGACCGTGAACGCAGCGGCATTGTCGTCGCGCCTCAGGTCTCCATCGGCATCGGCGAGGTCCCATCGTGGGATGCGCGCTTCTTGCACGTCAGAGTCAGCCAATCACGAGCGTGGGCGCGGCAAGAGGTGCAAGGCGAGCAGGAGCCCTTGCAGGAGCAGATGGCCAAGGCGTGGAAAGACGCCTCGTAGCTCACGCAGGTCATCTTGGAAGCGTTCTGCCAAAAGCTGTCCAAAGGTTTGTCGTTGCTGTAAAAGGTACATGAGGACGACTCGGTCCCGGCGCATGAGGTGGATAGCTTGGTTGCGGTGAAGGAGGTGGCAAGATATGTTGAATGGGAGAAGGTGAGGCAGGCCTGACTGCTTACTGTTGAAGCAACCATTTTGACAGCGACCGAGAGGACACTAAGACGAGGGGCTGACCGTACGCCGAGACTCAGATCTGACTCTCGTTCGTCTCCACGGCATCTAGAACATTGTTGCTTTTTAATCGATGAAGCGGCAGGATGCTAGTTCCAGCTGGTAAACACAGCAGATGTTCCCTGGCGCTATAATAAAACAAGTTAACGTAATGACGAGGGACCGATCGACCAGTGACAAGCCATTGCTAAAGAGTCAAACATTCGAAGCGTATCGTCTACTTCGTTGCGAAATCCAGAGAGGGACTTATTGAAGAGATCAATAGATCAAGGAATTACAACAATTTTCCTTGCCCCTTTGCTCAACCTTACACGGCGACTGACCCTAATCAATGACCCTAAAAACTGCCCTTCGCGGCTTTGTCGCGTTGAGGCTGCCCCAACCCAACTTCCCACACAATGAACGCTTTTTCTATCGCTAGCAAAACCCCCAAGGACGGTGAAAGAAAAGTCGCAATTAGTAAGTCATGCTACTGTGTAAGATATAAGGGGTTTGTGTGGGCAAAAGTAGGGGAAGACACCTGCTTGATCCTGATTCTGCGGCATCCACCTTTCACGATTTCTCTTCACGTTATTTTCTCGTGGTCGTTTACTGGTGAGGGTCTACCATCTACATCCCACGCATCGTCGAGCAAGCCAGATTCGTTGTACTATAAGGACGATCATGGACCCGGCAGGTATTTTCATTCTGGAGCCGACCTCTGGCTTACATCTAGAGTATCTCGCCGAAGGTGCAGCAAACATCATCTACAAACCTCTCAACCCTCCGGAAAGTCCTACTACAGAAGCCGACCTACGATTCATTCCGGATGGTAGCACTCAGACACCCCCACCCACAGATCTTCAACCTTTGATGATAGACCCACGCCTGGATGGTAAACTCATTCGACTTCGTAAGGATCTGTCGACTGTATTGCCCGTCAGGACTTCATGGGACCACTTCCAAAATGTCGTGTCACCATTGTTTCTCGATAGTCAGCTAGTGTCTCAGACATTGTTCAAGATCTCGCCACTAGTCATCAAGGATCTCAATGTAGAGCTTCGCCAGATGGAAAGTCATGGCCAAAGGCCGAGCAAAAGAAACGGGACTTATCTAGCGGAAGATGAGAGCTATGGATCATTGGTTTCCGATATGTCCTCGAACGAATCGAGCGTGAGCCTTGAGTTCAAGCCTAAGTGGCTGGTACAGTCGCCATCTGCTCCTTCGGAGAGCAAGCGCTGTAGGACCTGCGCGTTGCAGGCTATGAGACTGGCTGCGCGGAAAGACGACCATGGAGCAGAAGATGGAAGAAGTGGCTTTTGCCCGTTGAGGCTTGCTTCTAGCGATAGACCACAGGTGGTTGTGGCTGTCGACCAGATACTGGCTTCGCCTAAACTTTTAGCATTTCGAGATGAACGTCTGAAAGAACTTATCGTGGATTGGATACTGAACGCCTCGCTCTTACAGCGTTTGAAGCAGCTCCAGGTGGAGCTTGATCCGGTTGGTACTCTCGAAGCTGGTTTGGCGACTCAAGACATTTTGACAGCGATGACATTGCGTGATTGTACTTTGTTCCTCAGGGTAAGAGCATGTCTTTTTCTTATATGTCAAGGTTTGGGGTTGACACCAGTGGATGCAGATTCCGCTTTCTGGGGCAAGTGAGATTGAAGCCCGACTTGGAGATCTGGATCGAAAGGATTCGAAAGGCGAGAAGGCATTGTACTGGAAACGTACCGAGAGACAACTAATTGATGAAGGATGGTATACCTGTACAGAGAAAGATAACCAAGCTCACGAGAACGAGTGCTTCATCTCGTGTCCCATGTAAGGATGAGGTTGCTCGTTCATCATTGTTTATCAAACCTCCGAAGTCACAGAATGCAAATATGGCTTCACAAAATCTAGCTTAGCAAAGGACGAGCCGACGTCTTTTGACTTGCGCGGGTATCAGTCAGTCGCGGCGAGCTGCATACGGGATCCTCCGTCTGCATGTAGGGTTATTGGACATAAATGATTCGCCGATTGATCGTCTAGTGCTGCCTCAACGGATCACCACTATCACAGGCTGCCTTGTCGCGGCATATCCACAAGACCGCCCCGCTTGCTTACTGCAGTCTCTACGCCATCACTGCAACCCTGGCGCCATCTCAATAGGTCTACAGTGCTTCGCGCAGTATTTGACGTATCATGCAAGCATTAGCAGCGACACTACACTTTGAGATGTGGGGGACCTGATCGCACCGGTCATGGTCGTGGTGAATTCCTACAAGAGGAACTCGCGCCGTTGTCCATGATGGATCGCGAGGCCGAAAGCGAATCTGCGAGTCTGCTAGTCAGCATGTATACCGAAGCGGACGAGAAAGCTGGCGACGAGACCAAGCGTAGCCGGGGTCTGGATACTGCTTCGGACTCTATGGTCTCGGACATCGATAAAGATGATGTCTATTCATTGTCAGAGCAGAAGGCCATCATCCACCGCATTGATCGGAGGCTCGTCGTAACATGCGGACTTATATACTGTTTCTTGCTCATCGACCGTGGCAACCTCGGTAATGCTTCTATAGCAGGGTGAGCTCACTATGTTGAGAACAAGTACCAGCTTCTTTGCTCATCCACACTTTCTATCTAGCATGACGAAGGACTTGCATCTGAATGTTGGGTACCGATACGTACGTATGAAGAAGGAAAAGCGTATATCTTCAACTCGAATAGGTTTTGGCTGACCTGGCGTTGCCCGACCGCAGTCGATCGTAGTCCTGGTTTTCTTTCCAACCTACGTTATCTTTCAGCCTCTTGCGACTGTGTTGACTCGAAAGCTGGGTCCTCGAAAGTTCCTAGCGACGATCGCTCTCTTCTGGGGCGCGACAGAGATAGTAAGCCCTTTCCTCTGCGCATAGCCGTTTAACGAGTGACTGATCTTGACCAGGGATTCGGTTTTGTACATACGTGGACCACAATGCTCGGACTTCGGGTCGTCCTCGGTGTTCTCGAAGCCGGCCTCTATCCAAGTATTGTCTACCTGCTAGCTACTTGGTACTCCCGTTGTAAGTAGCCTATGGTGACGAGTGTTAGCTTTGCATGGCAGGCTGACCAAATTACACAGATGATGTTGGTAAGCGGTACGCAGCTTTCTACGTGATCGGCTGCCTTGCATCTGCGTTTGGAGGTATTCTAGCCTATGGTCTCATGCAGATGAATGGTCTTGCCGGCAAAGCAGGTTGGCGATGGATCTTTATCATCGAAGGCATCGTAAGCTTTCTCGGTCGAAATCCATGCTGGCCGCAAGCAATTGGATTGCTGATACACGCTGATTTCTTCAAAGATTACATGTGTAGTCGCCTTCTTCGCTTACTTCTTGCTTGTCGACTTCCCTGAGAAAGCTCATCAGTCATGGAAATTCCTCAACTATGAGGAGTGCCAATTCGTTTTACGGCGGGTCAACAAAGACCGAGGCGATGCATTGCCAGAGCAGTTCACCTTGAAGAGGTTCTTGCGACCTGCTCTTGACTTCAAGCTTTGGGCTTTCGCATTCATTTCCTTGTAAGATCTTCAACTCTAGCCTCAGCATTATAGCAATGGGCGAAGATAAGATTACCTGCTGATGATCTTTTACAAAGCCTTATCATAACGGTCACCACGTCTATCTCAGTCTTCCTGCCTATAATTTTGAAGAATGGCTTGGATTTTAGTGAGCATCTTCCCAAACTCCATGTCTTGTCTAGGAACGGAGACGCTGACCTCGAACTATCAAAGGCGTTAGTGCCTCTCAGTGTCTCGTTGCGCCTCCGGTACGTTGCTTCCTTATGCGATCAATAGCTTTTCTCATCTCTTAAGTCAAGACCAACACTCTCCGATATTGTTGTCATCCCCAACGACGTTTCATTACTAGATCGTCCCCTAGATATTAAACCTCCCGTTCTAGCCAGCTAATATACAATCTCTCAGTACGCCCTCGCCGTCCTCCTCATGATCCTCTCCGCCTACCTCGGCGACAAATACCACGTCCGCGGCCCGATCCTGATCGCCAACTCCCTCATCGCTCTCATCGGCCTCCCAATCATGGGCTTCGCCTCCTCCAGCGGCGCTCGCTACTTCGGCGTCTTCCTTGTCACCGCCGGCACGAACGCCAACATCCCCACCGCGCTGGCATACCAAGCCAACAACGTCCGCGGCCAGTGGAAGCGCGCGCTGTGCAGTGCGATGTTTGTGGCTTTTGGAGGCATCGGTGGGATCAGTGGAGGAACGATCTTTAGGGCGCAGGATGCCCCGAGATACGTGCCCGGGATCAGTGCGGCTATTGCGTGAGTGAGATGCTTTGCTGCAAGGTTAGAGGGTGTTGCTGACGATATCCTTGATGGGTGGTAGGTGCAATTGCTTGGTTGTTGTGTTTGTGCTGGCGCTAAGTGGATGGTTTGTCCATGCCAATCGGCAAGCGGAAAAGGGCAGGAGGGTTATTGAGGGATCGGAGAGTTTCAGGTATACCATCTGAAAAAGCCCTATCAGTGCTGAACAATGCACAAATGAAACACTCAAGAAAGTTCCAGCATCGTAACGCATATACTGCGCCGGCGGCCACCTTATGGTCGAGCCTCTTCATGGCTTCATCATTTGACTACGCTTACCGTCCACATGGAAGCCGTGTCACGGCAATACTTCGCCCGTCTTCGAGATGAGTTCTTACGTTTAACGGACAGCGACAGCTACCATCGAGTCGACCTTCATTTGCAGCTCGGTAGGCCTTCAACCCTTGAAAGCAGAATCTTGTCAGGGACTCTTGCTTATCCCATGCGCCGGCAAAGTATACTTTTCGAGAGTTCCTCGTATCGCAGATGAATTCAGGATCTCCTTCGAGCCCTGCTCCTCGGATATTTTGATTAACTTAGAAATTGCTTCAACGGTTTGCCTCTTCAGCCATGCGTTTTTACTTGTGGTTCACTCCATTAACTTCCCGCCCTTGCGTTTTTCCATACATGTCTTTGCTACAGCAGCACTCGCCGTCTATCCAAGAATATCTACCTCCCAACCCACCCACCTCTTTAAAAGCTGACATCGAAACCCCCACCACATCTAATTCCCAAAAGGCTCATATCATCCCTCTTCCCTTTTCCATCACCAACCCATCCCACAACACCCTCGCACCCCCCTCCTCAGTGCCACCGTCCTTACCGTCCCTCGCCACCGTTCCCACCACTCCACGCTTCCTCGCTCCCTTCTGATAGGATGATTGGACGCTAATTATCCCCATCGCCAGTGCCAGTCTCCTCGAACTTGAAAGACAAACATGGACGTTCACGCACTACTGCTCCTCAGCGATTGAGCAGCGGCTTTCGGGAGCCTTGGTCACTACAAAGCCAACTTCTCACGTCGGCGCGGTATCGTATCAAGCTCCTTCCAAGGTGTCTTTACTCCCCAAACCCAACGCCCCCCCATCCCCAACCAACGCCTCAGCCCCATCGCAGCATCCATCCATCCATCCATCCCACTCTCACACCCACTCCCACCTCCACGATCAAGAATGCCAGGCAGACAGGATGTGAATGTCGCTACCAAACGGAGCGTGGATATTGAGTATTGGCGGGCTCAAAGTGGGGCTGGGAGTTTGGAGATTGATTGTGTAGAGTGTGGAGGATGTAGCAACGGGAGGGGAGCGGGAGGCTTGTTTGAGGATGGCCGGACAGACCCAGCTCCTCGTCCGTTAGATGTGGCGCATAAGCGTATTGGCTTGGAGGCAAGAAGGGTTATGCGAGAGCAGTGCTGGAATCGCAGGGAATTGTGGGCACTTGACGCTCCTTTGGGTGAAGACGCATTGACGACGTATTGATGGATTTAGGCATTAACATAGAGTCATTGCGATAAGAGGCAAAGCTGTTAGGCGGGAATGCTGGTTTGAGGAGGAGAGGTGTAAAGGAAAGGGCGGAAGAGAAGCTTACCCAGGAGTCACGAGTGGGATTATTCCAGTGCTGCTGGTGTATGGATTAAATGAATGAATCCTTGGTCTTGTTGAGGTGGCAGGAGTTGGAGCGGAAAGGAAGGCCGCTACTGTTCCCCAAACGTGAAGTGATTTATACATCAGGCGTGAGCCATTCTATGCTGTAGCCCTAAACCTCTTTTCCGCCAATTCTGAGTGTTGATGTACAGTAGGAAGCGGCCACCGTAATGCCGCTAAAAATGATGCAATTGATGTACAGCAGAAAGCCGCCACCGTAATGCCCGCTAAAAGCAATGCAATTGATGTACAGCAGAAGGCCGCCACCGTGATACCGCTGAAAGCAATGCAACCTGCAGGCGCGAGCCATCATTGTAACCCATCTGTCCATGCATCCGAACGCCGTTCTCGTGAACTAGATACTGTACAACGCCCTCGTTCTGCCCTGGTAAGGAAATGATTGGTAGGCATTACCAAGTCTCCTAAGGCCGATATCAGCAGAAGCACTTCCATACCAATGGATCCAATGACGAAACTCACAGTGATGTACTGCCCCGCCTGCTTTTTTCCGTCCCAAAAAGTCTGAGCGTCCTCTCTGTTCAGATTACCATTGTCCATAACGACATCCACCAACGCCTCCTCCACCCCCTCTCCCATCCCTTTACTACTCCCACAGACAAATACCCGTCCGTCGGGTGCGTTGATAAGGAACCACCCAGATCTGCCTGTTGCCTCACTTCCACCTGTACGTACCTCCCCTGTCCCCTCCGACTTTGCACCGCCTTTTTCACTTGTTCTTCCTCGACGCCCCATTCTCCGCTGTACAGTCCGTCAAGGACCGAGTCCCGTACTCCATGCAGTACCCAGACCTTGTTTGCGCAGGTGGCGCTTCGCAGGCGTTTCTGTACGAAGCCTCGGAAGGGTGCGAATCCGACTCCGGCGCCGATGAGCAGCATAGGGCCGTCGGTAACGAATTCGCGGGCGAGAGGGTTGGCCATTAATCCCTTAAACATGGGGACTTGGAGCTCGAGATCGAGAGGGTCGGTGCCTGCTTTTTCCGCATCGATGACCTGACGTGTGACTCGCTCCAAGAGGCCCGACCCCACGCCTATACGCTGCCCGCCGCGCCAGTTGTGTGTTTCGTGCACTGTGACTGCAATCTCGATGATGCGGGGATCTTTGTGGCCTTTGGGGTCGAGGAGACAGGGGTTGTGCGAGAGAGAAGTAAAAGCGGGGCATCAGTGCTGGGAGAACGGATAGGAGATGTGGGAGTGGAGGCTTCGAAGAAGGAATTGCGGAGAGGAGCTGCGCGAGAGTGATGTGTGGGCCAGTCCGAAGGTCGCACAAAGAGGCCTGACCTTGGGCGGAACAGAGGTAGAGGAGGACTTTATACTCCTTGGCGGCGGAAGCGTGCTCGGCGAGGAGGCGTAAGAGCGCTTTAATTGGTGGGTAGAATTGGATATCGGAGCACCAGGTTAGGAGCGCGCGGCTAGTGGTCGAAAGGACGCGTAGTGTGTCGTCGCCCCAGATGGTGGGCCAACGGCCGGAGGTGGTGTGTAGGAGTACGGTTGGTCGCGCACATAGTCGGGTATACAAAATGGGTCAAAGACATCGGAGACGAGATGGGATGGATTTGGAGCCTGGACGCCAACAGCGCCACCAACAACGAAGTCAACGTAGCCTGTTTCGGCTGGGTAGTCGGACACGTCCAGGTCAAAGTGGTATGTTCTTCTTTGGCCCCAGGCTTCGTAAGCTCCATCGTATGGTGAAACTTGGATGAGTAGACTTCCCACGGAGCGTGTGGTTGCACAAAATTCGGTGGATGCCGTTATACGTCATATTGATCCGGAAAGATATCTGTAGCAAACTTGCTGAAGGGTACTGTTTGCGGCGGCAATTCAGTGATCTTTGTCATTTCGGTATCCATACTCAGGGCTCCCAACTTCAGGCCAAGAGTTCGAAAGGCGGTTCTGCAAGGGGTGTGATGGTACTCGATGAGAGATCTTCTTGGAACGCGTTCAGAAAGCAGCATCCACCCCCACAATAGATCTTCTCAACCAGCCTCGTGCGCGCTTCGCCCGTGCCGACCAATATTCGCTGTACATCTTCTGGGCTCTGAGGTATCAACAGTGTCGAAGCGCATCGTTTCAGTGGTGTCTGGGAAGCAATGGTTTCCTTCTCTTTTCTCGATGACTCATCCGAGTCGTCAATCCGTGGTCCGTTGCTGGGGTTAAGGGTGAGGCGGGCTCGGAGGAAGAGGTATAGACCAAAGTCTAGGGGCCATTGCTGCGTATTGACTGGGTGGATGTGCGCATGCGGTATGGATACTGGCTCATGGGGGATGGGATCTTCAAGATGCGAAGTCTTGGACTCCTCACAGCAGACATGCTCGCGGTTCTGGGCGTGATCAAGCATTCTGCACGTTGAGGTGGCAAAGGTCCGTGGATGGGGATTTCCTGAAAGGACTATCTGCTTAAGTTGTATCAGCAATTCGGCATTGGAAATGACACCGCTGTTCATAAGTATTAGACTGGCGGGTAAATGAGATCTTACTATGGCGATGACAGGGACGTGTTGCAGATGCTATCGAATGACGTCGTGGGAAAGAGAGAAAGGAAGACTACGCGGAAACCAAACGTAGACATTGGAATAAGACAGTCTGATACTCCCGTATTATCGATATACTTTGAGCGGTATGCGTCACGCCGCGACTGAGATGCGAGACGAACGGAATGGTGTTGGTGATTCAGATGGAATGAATCATGTCGTATTTAGCAATTTCACAACGCTTGCAAATCCTAGGCTTTATTTTTAGATCTCCGACCCCGTCACCTTAATTTGTTAGTAGATGCCTGAGAACATCGAATGCAGTCAAACGGTCCCTCAATCTCTCAATTGACCTTTTGAAGCCCTTATTTCATGTATACTAATCGATTATAGATATTGAATCGACTTCGCAAGCATAATTTATTGCAAGATCAACTCTGTTACTAAGTCTAGATCTATTTAACTTCTTTACAATTATTGAAGATCTAATACAATTGTCGCGAAGACTTGTTGTTATTTTGTAATTGTCTATCGATAAAAAAATCATCTACAAAGCAATCGAGATACTTTATAATTTTTTCGTCTTAAGACAAGAGCTTCTTAAAAACTTTGCTTATCAATAGTTCGCAATATGTTCGAGTATTAAAGACAATATTCTTAAGTTTATTACAACAAACTAATTTTATATTATAAAGAAGAGTAAGATACCAACATTTCTAGATTTACTATTTGTTATCTCTTAAAGCTCAAAAAAATCTATTAAAAGAAAGAACAATTTGTAGAATTATAAAACAAACAATTTTGTATTGTCTAATAAACAAATATAGTTAATTATACAATAAAGCAATTAATATTCTTCGACAAATCTTTGTTTAAATTGATAACAAAATAGCAATATATAACATACAAATTTATTAAAATAGATATTAGATAATATTAGAATATTAGAAGAGATAATATATATAGTATATTGTCTGTTTATATTGTAGACAACTATTTATTATATATTGATATTAAGAAAAACTATTATAACAACAAGAAATTTTATTAATAAATTGTTAATAGATTTTTGCTCTACTGCAATATCTATTTAGAATTGCAAAATATAATTTGCTTAAATAATATCTCTATTTATATAAATGCTTGTATACAACAAACTAGTGTATCGTTGGGTCGGATCGGACACTTTTTTCTCAACTCGACCCACCCTCTTGGGCCTCGTAGGATTGGGTTTCGTCGAGCCAATGCCAAGAACTCAAGCTAACTTCGTCGCGTTAGCATTCGCTTATCGTATCTTATCTTATCTACGCGCTAACCCGATTGGGCTAGCGCGTCACGTGACGTCACGTGATCGGGTGGGTTGGGTTGGACGCTCGACGCGCCCCATGCGTTCGACCCACCCGGTTGGGCTAGAACTTTTGCCCGGCCCCAGGGTTAAGGTTGGGCGGGTCAACCCGTTCGTCATACTACAACAAATAATCGAAGCAAAAGAATATTTAATTTATTATCTATTTTTGTATTTATCGAATTACAATTCTATCGAACTTTTATTTAGTATTCTTAAAATTTAAATACAACAATATTAACAAAGTTTGCAATTTTAATTTCAAGACAACTTCGAGAGCTTTCTGCAATATATTGTTAATATATTCGAATATAATAGATTTGCAAAGAAGTACTACAAATATATATACAACAAATAATATAAATTCGAGAATAATTACAAAATTTTGCAAAGAGATCTAAATATTTGATTAAAATAGAAACAATAATATTAGAGAAGATATATTAAATTACGTACTTATAAAATAGATATTAAAGTCGATATATTCTTGTTCTAATAATAGATAGAAGATTGTATAATTAAGAATGCAAACAATATTTAAACTAGCATTTAATATAATTATCTAAAAAGTTTTTGCAACAATTAATATATTCTTTTCTTTATATATTAGATAAAATAAAGTTTGTCTCTATATTAAAATAATCGCAAAATCTATATTTTTCTTATCTTATTAGTAGAGATAATATTTTAGTAAATATATAGATTAAATTAGTATTTATATCTATTAATCTTTATCGACAATTCGAAGTAATTCTCTAGAGATTCTATTAGCGACTTGAGACTTCTAAGTTTGTTGTGTTGATATCTTAGTTCTAGAGCTATATTAGCAATATAAAATTGCCTCAAGACTTGTCTTAAATCAAAATATTTATTTTCGCAAAATAATATTGTTGTAAGTTATAATATTTCTCTTAATTTATTTCGCGATATTTTAATCTATACTTACAATATAAATTATAGAAAGCATAACGTTTTTAATACTTATAACTATTTAGATTTCTATTTAATTGCAACTTATATACACAATAATATTGCAATTTCTAATATATTTTGTTTAATTTATATTATAATATTAAATGTATTTGTATTTACAAAAATGTTCGATACTTTAAATATTAAATGTATTTTTCTTATATATACGTTATACTTTTACAAAAAATAGAAATTCTTCTTCTTATTATCTATAAAGATATTTATATACAAATACTTTTTTGCATAAGCAATAAATTTCTTGTATCTCTTTGTATTATTTACAATTAATAGAGTTTTTTTCTCTTTGTATATTAAATTGTATTTGTTTTACTTTTAATATTTAGCTTTTTTCTTTAAGCAATTTAACTAAATATTAATTTTAACGATATATTTTTCTCTTGTTTCTTAACTCAAATTCTATATTTATCTTATTAAAGATTATTTTTAATATCGATTTTTTACTTAACAATTAACTTGTTCGCAAACTATATTAGCACAAATAATAATATAGAGATAGCAAACGCAATTTACTATATTAATATTTCTTTTTTTTAATATATTTTATTTGTTGCTCTTTAGTTAGTCTTAATCGATTCAAAATTCAATTACAATTATTAAAGACAACTTATATTTTTTACTATATTTTTCGAGAAATTGTAATTGTCTAATTGCAAATAAATATAAGTCTTTAATATTTAACTTAATATAATCTTTACAAGATATCTTTTATCGAAAAAGTCTACTTCGATATTATTCTTTTTCTTAAATTCTCTTTATAAGTATTCTTGTCGTCAATTAATATATATATTATTATTTGTCAAATTTGAACAAGATTTAACTCGAATTTATATCTTTATTTAAGAATGTTTATCTAAACGTTATTTTGTGTAATAATCTCTTTCTATAAGTACACTTTTAGTTAATTAATTTATTTGTTGTTATTTGTTAAATCTAGACAAGATTTAACTCAAATCTTCTTCTTTGTATATAGATAAGTTTATTTAAATGTTGTTATTTTTTTTAGATTCTTTTTATAAATATCTCTTGCAATCAATTTATATAGTACTTGTTATTTATTAAATTTAAGCAAAATCAATCTAGATTTAAATTATATTTGTTTCTTTAATTAAAAATACTTACTTTCATATTGTTCTATTTGTTAATTCTTTTCTACAAATACTCTTGCAATTAATTAATATTTTTGTTGTTATTCGATAGTTTAGAGAAGATTTGACTTAAAACTAGTTTAGATCTAGCTTAGATTTACGTCTTCGATTAAAAATACTTACTCTAATATTGCTCTAATTGTTAATCTCTTTCTATAGATATTCTTGCAATTAGTTAATATTTTATAATTATTTGTTAGAATTAGATTAAATGTTCTTTAAGTAACTTATATTTATACAATTATTACTTATATATTTGACGCTTTTTTTTATTAAGATTGTTAATTAATTGTCTAAATTAATTTATTTTTACATATTTTGTTATTTCTTGAGCTTTTAAGTACAAATTCTTTATTCGAAGTATTTATCGAATTCTTGTTACTATTTTATCGATTACGTCGCTTCGATAAGTATTCGAATTTCGATTTATTAGTATTCAAATTTAAGAGAGACTTTTAAAGAAAAATATGCAAAATCTAATTATTGTCGAACTTGTTAATAGCTTTTTTGCTACAAAATACAATCTTTTGTTGTAATTTTTATATATATTTTTCTTTTTATATTACAAATTAATCATTCTACTTTTATTGTATTTTTTTGTAGATATTTGTTAATATATTATAAGTATAAAGATCGTAATTGTTAACAAAATAAAGTATATATCTTCGATATATTGTTCTTCGAAATAAATAGATATCTGCGTTTTATATTTGAACTTCTCGATATAATAACAAATTATATCGAGAAATTATAATTCTTATTATTTTAATTGTCTTTAAAGTTATAGAATTAAATATATATTTAATCAAAGAATTAATTTCAAAACTTCTTTAATTATTATTAAAAAACAAAGACGTAAAAATCTTAATTATTATTAAGTTTGCAAATAATTTGAGTTGCTTCTTTTAATTATAATTTAGCGAGAAGTTAATAAAGACAAACAAACTTATATCTTAAATATTCTTACTCAAAAAAGTTAATTTTAATAATAAGATCTAAATATAATTACGCGACTTTCTATTGCTAATAAAGTTGTAATAGTTCTTGATTATATTACGAACTTGCTTTATTATATAAGATTGACAATTCTCTATCGCATTGTAGAATTACAATTAAATAAATTCTTATTTACAATAGAAAGAAATAAAGACAATATCTTTTTTATCTTCTTTGACACAAGAATATTCTCTACATTGTTGTTACGCTAATTCTTAACGCTTCTTATACAATCAATTATTCTCTCTTATACAAGTTTTATTAGCATTAATAGCTTGAATTTTTGTCAAAAATTAGTTCAAGATTTACAATTTTCGACGTTATACTTAATAACAAACGTAATTTGCAAGAAGATATATATCTTGCGCATAACAGTTTTATGTTTTAATATAAAGATATATTTCAAATATTGTTTTATCTTATTTTATAGAACAAGAATATCGATACGACATTAAGTCTTGCGTAATAATGTTGCATTTTTTTTGTCTATTTATAGATTCGAAGATCTATAATATAAACTTTGTTCAATTAATTTCTAAAAACGTAATATTAAATTCGACGTTAAAAGATTAAAACAAATATAAAAGATATATTTTCTAACTTCGAGATTTGCTCTTAACAAACGCGAGATTAGTAATAAACTGTATTTAATTAATAAGTATCTCTATAATTAGGAATAAACTTATATTATATTATATTTGTAACAATAACATTCTTATTGTATTATTCTTTTAATTGTCGAATAATAATATCTTTCTTTTATATTTAAGAGAATTGCATAATGTTTCGAAAATCTCAAATTCTATCTTATTAATCGAACTATTATTATTTTTTTATTAAAAAATAAATATATATTTTTGAGAATTTAATAAGCAATAATCGCGCTTATTGTTTATATGTGCGAAGTTTGCTTAAGAGCTATCTATAGCACAAAATTAGATACTTAAATAAGTTAATAAAATATTGTATTTAAAATAGCGTAAGCTTGCTAAAGATTAAGAAATTAGTAGAAAGTGCGAAAATAGAGTTGTACTAAAAAGAAAAACAAACAAAAGAAACTATTGTAATGCGTCGAGATACGCTAGTTCTAAATCTAAACTATATTTAATTAAGATTTAATTAAGATTTAGATTAAATCTTAATTAAATCTTGACAATTTTTACTCGAACAAAAAAGATAACATCTATTGTTACTCGAAAGTATTTTACTTTTGCTTATTTGTTAAAATCTTCTTTATATTTTTTACAATCTTATCTAATATTATTAATCTAAAAAACTATATATAATTTAATAATTTTGAGTTCAATTGTATGCAACTCGATAATAGCAACAATACAAACAATCTTTATAGTAATATTGAGAGTAGCAATTTGAGCAATAATAAAACAACTATTACAAATATCGAGCTAGATAGTAGCAATAACAATAATAGCGAGAAAGATAATAATAACTAGAAGAAAACTAGTATCGAAATCAAACTAAATAGTAACAATAATAGCGACAACAAAAAAAGTAAAAATCGAAAAAATAAGAACAAACAAGAGAGTACTAAAGAAGTGAACTATATAATTACAAACGATAGATTTACTTTTCTAACATCAATTTACTTGTAATAAATTACAACAAAATATTACTTATTGTCTCTAATAATATTAATACATCTATTAAGAATAATTCAAGTTTTGTTAACTTAATTAAGATTTATTTTATTGCTTCGACTATTATAAAGATATATCTTACATTAATAAAAACTAACTTTCGAATATCAAATTATTAAAAAATTGATTTCGTATCTTCTTTACAATTATTGCTCTTTATCTCGAATTGTTGTTTTCTTATAAAATTAACTAAGTTAAATTGTTAAAATAAGAATAAGATTGTAAGCAATAAGTATAAATTTAACAAACTTAATATCTATAAATTACGCTCAATTATCAAATTTATAACAATTAAGAATATTTGCATATATTATATATTTAATTAATATTAAAAGATATTGTTAAATATATCTTTATATTTAAGAACACAAAAAAGATATTAAGCTTGATATCTTTAATCTTCTAATACAATCAATAAGTTAAGCAATATTTCTATTATTTATATAAAGTTGTCGCTCTTATTATTTACAATATTAGACAATTAAATCGAGATATTGTTCGCACAACTAACAAATAATAATATAAAATTGTTGTTCTTGTTACTTAAATTAATTGTTGCTCTTTTGTATTTTAAAGATTTTGTGTTATATATTGTTAATAACAACTTATTTGCTAGACAACAATCTCGATTGTTAATTTATTTGTTGTTCTTTTCTTTGTCTATAGCAATAATAAAAAAAGTATAAAAAAAGTTGTAATTGTCTCTTTCTTGTATATAAAGCAAAGCGACATTCTATAATTCGATCTTATTATTTTTGTCGAATTTATTCTCTTTGTCTTGATTTTCTATATACGAAGATTCTATCTTGAGTAAATACTATGCGAGAGAATAAATAAAACAAATCTTATTAATAATAATATAAAAAGATAATATATTTAATAACTTTAATTACTAAAAAAAAGTTATTAATAATTAAATTTTAAAAATTCGATTTACAATTAATACAAAAAATATATTAAAATTGTTCGAAAAAAAAATATAAAATTACTCTAGAATTTTTATTACTAAAAAATATCGAATTGCTTTATTAAATATTTAGTAAATTAATAATTCTTAAGTTAAATTATTATATATTTAATATAAATTATTGCAAAATTCGAATCTATATAAAGTAAAATATTAATTAAATTTTATAATTACAATAGTAATATAACAAAATAATATATTTACTAAAGAAAAAAATATATATAAATATTTTTACAATTTTTTAAAGTATATTTAAGATTAAATTCTAAATATAATATTTATTTTTCTAACAATTATAATTCTAAATTTTATTATATAATATTTTGCAAATTAAATATTAAAATAAGTATTTAAAAATAAAAAGATAAATTAACTTTTAATATTTTTTAATTTCTTAAAATACAATAGTTTTAAACTTTTATTTTTGCTTTCTTTATTGCAAAATATTAGTATATTAGCTAAAAATATATTATTTATTTGTATTATTTTGTTTATATTAATATTACAAATACTTAGACTAATTGCGCTAATCTAGAAATGTCACGTGCAAATGTCAAGACTTGGGTCAAAAAAAATTCGAAGAATCGAATTGCTTAAAGTAGTTTAATCGATTACTATAAGTAGTTTAGCGCGCTTCACGCTAAACTACTTTAAGCGATTCGATTTCAAAAAATCGTTACGACTTAATCTTGACGTCGAGTCGAATTAGAAGAATAATATTATAACTTGATTCAACGATTAGTCTATTTTTAATATAGTTTTTGCTTATTGTTATTTTATTCTTATATATAATTGCGATTTGCAATACTTTTTAAATTAATTAATAG
>JAABUQ010001657.1_pt1 | contig 46811 bp, 36 predicted proteins | sample 5560001 | NCBI WGS metagenome assembly JAABUQ01 (sample SAMN10711888, study PRJNA513371) | rock metagenome | isolation source: Antarctica rocks | place: Antarctica: Victoria Land, Finger Mt nord | collected 2015-12-18
ATTAATTTGTTTATAATATTATATAGTAATGCATTTAGGTAATGCATTTGTACGTTATTTGTGCGTTATTATTTTTAAACTATTTTTAGTAATTCAAATAATGCGAATTTTTTTAAAAATAGAAAATATTGACATTTTGACGTCATTTTCGATTGCTTGGCGAGTCGATCGAGTCGAGTCAAGAAATTGTTAATCTAGGTCGATTTCGAGTTGGGTCACGATGTTGATACCAAGTACTTGGGTCGAGTTAGAAAGTTGGTACCAAGTATTTGGGCCAGGTTAGAAAGTTGGTATCGATTCTCGACCTAACGATCAATCTATTTCTTAACTTCTTAGAAATCTTAAACTTTGCTAACTTTTTGCTTAACGTCTTTGTAATATTAGCGCAAATAATAGTATAGATTGTGCTATACTTAACAAGATCTAAGACAAATTGCTTAAAATTACTTATTTTCAATCTATTATTTGCGATCTTAAATTGTCAACTTTGCATCTTCAAATTAATCAATATATTTTGCTTAACTAGCATTAACATATCTAATATAAAATTAAGATTTATATATTTAACTAAATAGAATAAGATAATGCATTCTTAATATTAATCTTACAAGTTAATTAGATAATAGATTAACTTATAAATGTTGTAGCAATAACAACTATTACTATTAAGAAAACTTAATATTAATAAGATAGCAAATGTAAATTGCAATTTCTATTGTACTACGTAAATATAATTAATAAGATTTAACTTAGCTTCCAAGTTAACTAGACTTGTAACTTGATGTTTGTTATCAAAAAGTCGAGTTTAATCTTTTACTAAAGTTAAATAAATTGTTTCTATTTGTCTTTTTTAGTTTGCTTGCGAGGCGTTGACAAAGCTTGATTTTTTTTGGCATCAATTGTAATAATAGCAACAACAATAGACTTGTTCTATTTATATTTATTAAAATACTTTGTTTTGTAATATCTCTTTTTATAATATTTAAAGTATTTAGCGCGACTTAGATAGTTTGCATTACTAATCTTGTAAACTTATTTGCGCAACGTCGACAAATCTTTAAAGATATAAAGCTTCTTGCTTTTAATAGATTTGTCGATCTTGTTTAAGCGACAATTTTGATAAGATTTGTCTAAAGAGATATTAAAATTCTTTGTAACTTGTAACTTGTTAATTGTTAAAGTTGTTTAAGTTTGCTTTAAGAATAAAATTTAGTATTTGTTCTTATATAATAATTATAGTTAAAAGCTTATTGCGAGTATTCGATACGTTATCGATATTTAGAATCTTTACTTTTAAGTTCAATTTAAACTTGATTAAAGATATATAGATTCTATGCTTCTCTAAGAGCGACAATAGATAAATCTTTAACTTATTTAGATATTCTTTAAAGGCAATTATCTTTTAATTTAACTTTTGTCTAGCATTCTCTTATCTTTTATAGACGAGTAGACGATAATTAGCAAGATTAGTTATCAAATTTAATAGAAACTTCCTAAATTCTTCAAAGACCTTGTTTTTCAACTTAGCGCTATTGCTTGTTCTTAAATACTATTGCGTAATAATATTATTTTTTAAGAATAATATGCAATAGAGAATTTTGTTCTTATTTGTAATAAAATACGTTAAGAATCGCATTATATTAATGTCGATTTTGCGAAATTAAGTAATATATTTACTTACGCTTAAACTCTTGTATAATTTTAGCTTTTTAAATTTTAAAAACTTAAATATAATCGACAACAATATAATAGCAATTTAAGAAATCTAAGAGTTTGTTTCTTTAATTATTATAATTTAAGTCTACTAAGCGTTTTGCAAATCTTAAATCTTTGTTATTAACATTTTAATCTATTGATATAAAGTCGAAGCTCTAATTGTATTTGAACTATTATCTTTGTTAACGTTACGCTAGCAACAATTATCTTTGTTAACGTTTCGTAAGCGATTGTTGCTTCAAAAGAAATCGAATTTCTCGAATTTTAATTTAATAGTCAAATAATTGTTATAATTTTAAATTGTCTTAATTTAATATAATGCCATTACGTCTCGAGTCTTTTTTTTCGAAAGATAGAACAATTAGAATTGTAAAATGCGAATGCGTTTGCTACTTGTCGACACACTAAGATATAAAAAACGTAAGATATAATAGACTTTTATTACTATGTTTCAACTATATAGAGTAGATAGTAGTAAAACTAATTGTTAAAGAACGACAAGAAACGAGCTTTCTCTTTATTTAATACTCGCTATAACGTGCGAGTCTATTTCTTGCTTTCTAACTAGAAAGAAAAGTTGTACAATTTGAAGCTTTTATAGTTAATCGAAATTACGTGCCCTACTATATCCTAAGACGCTAGCGCGTCGATAGCGCTATAGCATTACATTTTCTTTATATTAGAGGATATATTATTTAAACTATTATTTTTCGACTTGTTTTAATTCTTAAAGCTTTTACTATTGCAAATAAAGATAACAACAACAAAAGAAAGAAAGAAAAATAAAAAGAAAAATAATTTGTAATTTATTTTATTTTTTAGATATTGATTAAAATAATCTTTTCTTTTTTTTCTTATATTTTATATTTGTTTTTAGTTTCTTCTTTTGCTAAATTTTTTTCTTATTTTTGCTTTTTTAATATATTTAAACAATTAATATCTATTTATTAATAATTTAAATATAATTGTTATCTTATATTATATATAAACTTTATATAAAACTTTAATATTAACTTTTCTCTTAATTATTAAATTATCTATATATTTGCTAATTTTAATATATTTATAATTTGTTATTTTCTTAAATTTGTTTTTAATCTTTCTTAAAAATTATTATATAAACTTAATATTATATTTTAAGAATTTAATTATAAATATTAATAAATATAATACTTTCTTTTTCTATAAACTATTTACTATAAATTTTTTTCTAATTTAATTAATAATTTTTTGTTTGTTTAATCTTTTAAAAAACAAAAAAAATCTTAAAAAATCTTTTTCTAAAATTGCAAAAATAATAGAAACAAAGACTTATTATTTATTAATTAACAAAATATTATAATTAAGATTAATATTTTTCTTTATATTTATTTTCTTTTTTTACAAATTTTTTTATATTATTTATTTATTATATATTATTGTTTTTTCTCTTCTTTTTTGCAAACAATTACTAAAAATAATTATAAATTAAATATCGAAATCTTTTTTTATTTATAAAATAATTATTATATGATTTTTAATTGTTGCAAGAATAATAAAGATAAAGATAATTATTATAATAGTAGTAGAAATAAATAAAATTGTTACAATAGTTGTTGTAATATTTATTGCTATAAATAAGATTACATATTTAGATTAAAAATATACAGTTAAGTATTAAATATATTGTAAGAAGATATTAAGAAACAAAAATAATAATAATAAAATACAATTAAACTATAAAATTAATATCTAGATAAACAATTAATGTAATTAAATTAAAAAGTAAATTAATTATATTATTGTTATTGATTTTGTAACAATATTATAATTAAATTATTAAGTTATTAAATTTACTAATTTTTTTAGAATAATATTAACTTAATTAAATAATATTTAGTTGTAATAGTTATTATAATAAAAGTTCTAGAATCTATTTATTGTTAATATATATTTTAATTGATTTTTAATTAAGTAATTCGAAGAACTAAAGAGTAAAAGTAGAAACAATAATCTTATAAACAATCTTTAGAATATTTAATTATCTCTTAATTATAGTGCAATTATTAAAATAATCTTTAATAATATTAAAAACTCTCTTAAAATATTAAAGCAAAATAACTTATATTTTAATTAAAGTTAAATAAGATTTTATATTAACTATCTTATAAGAGTTAACAATAAGAAAATCGACTTAGATACAACATAATATTACAAAAAGTCTCTCTAACTTCTTAAGAAAATATAAGTTAAATTCTTCTTTATTAAGACTTATAGATTGCAAGATAATAAATAATATTTTATTCTCTTAAAGTTTATTAATTTTATTGTACTTATCTCGAGACTTTTAATTTTTAAAATCTTTTAATAGTATATTTGTTATATAATATAGAAGATAATAATAACAATAATAAAGTCTAAGATATTAAACTAAATTGTACTTTCTAATAGACTAACAACAATATATAATAATATAAATAAGTCGAATTTAGCTTTAAAAATCTATTTATCTTTATATAAAGCTTAGAATATATTACTTTGCAAAACAAAGTTTGTTAAAATTTATTATATTTTATTCTTTAATAGTTAGTTAAGAATATAAATAAATAGTATAACAAAAATTGTTTATTTTCTAAAGATTAACTATTACTTTTCTAACAATAATTTCTTTGTAGATAGCATTTTCTATTGTCAAGAATTTGTTAGACACTTAAAGCGTATTATAATTGTATTGTATCTAATCGTATTCAACTCAATCGATTCTTTTCTAAGAAATCGAAACGCATTAGATAATATCTTATTGTATCTTACTTGTTATATTGCTCGCTGTCGATTGCGACCATCTTAATTCTTGTTAACAGCGAGATCTTCAAGGTTCGTCAGATAGAATTCTACTAGCCACTGGGTGGGCGGTCAGTCACAGAAGATCAGAGGCTTTCGCTCGTTGACGGTGCAAATTCGAATATTCGGGGTCAGGGTAGACATTGATTATGGGGAAGGCATCGGTTGTCCTGTAGCTCTTCTCTCGTATAACAAAACCAGCAATACCAGATCTGCATTTGAGGACTCCATTGCAACCAGCTTCGCTCTTTTCGACACTTCGGCTTTTCACAACGAGAGGGATGAGATTTCGGCCTTGGAGTAAGGATGCCATATTTTTTGTAGGTGTTATGTCCTCGGTCGCAGACTGCAATTCCCAATTTGTTGATTTTGGCCATTTTCCCTTCCTCAAAGCCGCAAGATTGACATCCGTCGCGCTGAATATCTCCACGAACCCAACGTCGTTTCCGTTCCTCTGGGGTCAAAGGCGTGTACTTCCCTGACTTTCGATATCTTTGGGCACATGTATTACACAATATCCCATCCGGAATGTGAAGCCGACCTCGTGTTTCGGTTGCTTCGCATTGGGCGCACGTGAGTAATTGAAGCTTCATCGACAAGTGAGAGGTGTACATAGCCAGGCTCGGTCGACTAGTCGAGTTGGAGTACTGAGAGACGATATGGGTCATCCCAAAATAACCGGTGCCGCCGAGATCTTGAAACTTCCCATGCCACGCCGCCACGCCTTTCGTCATATCTAACACTTTGCCTACGGTGTGGAAGGGGTCGAGTTCCGACATCGCCGTAGCGTGGCACAAACGTCGATGGTCGACCATGTTGCGCACGTTTCCTCTCTTTCTCCTCGTTGTAATCCTTGCTCAAGGTTCCTGCTGCTTGCTCAGAGACGTTGATGTATATAGTGGTCTCTGTGAAGCTAGCCTGGAGCTCCGCATAGCACCAGTGCTCGTGGGGCAGGTCTTCGCCGATGCGAACATTGCGGCCGTTGACGTTTGGAATCACAGAGGCGAAGGTCCGACAGTATCGCTTCCATAGTTATCGCCTGTGGTGCTTTTGGTGCGACAGCCATTGTCCATTGCTAGACCGCACAACCCGCAACTACCGTCCGATATCCTTGTAGACTGCGCTAGACGCTCTCCCAGTGCTGCTGTTCCATTGCCCGAGGTCTTTCGAGGGACAGATGCGGTATGCTTCCAAGTTCGCTTGATGGTTCCTTGTCATCGGCCAAGATGTTGGATTGCTTGGAGACCGTGAACTGCCCCATGTCATTATCGACCGACAGAAGCGTCAGTCGACTCTCCACAAGATTGCTCCAATCCTGCTCAGACTCTGCATTTAGATCACCTTGGTGAGTGCGCTCGTTGATGGTGACATCTTCTGCGGTCGACCCTACCGGGACAAAGTACTCTTCTGTCTTGACTCATGCGCTGGATACCGAATCGTATGGCACCCGAGTCACTCCGTCCTATAGCTTACTCTGTGGTTAACAGGAATCTGTATGCAAGGCGACCCCTAGACAGAGACTCGAGGATGGAGGAGCCGCGACCGAGGATGAAGTGTTTGTAATCTAGGAAGTATGGTTGCATGGCGAGCATCAAATGCTGTCTCTAGGACTTCTTTCCGCGACTTGTCGCTACTATGTCTCTGCGATCGAATCATGGACTCAGTGAGACTGTGGATGAGAATATCTCGTCATGTCCTTCTCCGTCCTTGGCTCTTAGTCCATAAAGATCTATTGGATTCAGGTTGACTCTGCAGTTTGGCCAATGTGAAGCAAACCGCCTCCTCACCAAGGCCGGTGCTCGAAGACAAGAAGAAGCAGGGGCATGACTGAATAGTAAGGAGCCGGAACGGTGAATTGCGTGTAGGAATCCTCAGTGCTGGGAGTACCTGAAGTACGCGGTCGTGGGTTTGCCACTTCGGTAAGCACATGCAGCGTTTGAGCGTTGAGAGAATGTTGGAGTTCATCATTAGTGAACGGGCTTCAGGGTCCTTGAGGAATGAAAATATACTAGGTCTCAAAGCATTGGGCCGAAGTGACGCTGCCGACGGAGACGAATAATAGAGAATAAGGTATGTCAACTTGTTTGAAACCACTGGCGAGAAGCGCCACAAATCGGCCGCCTCAACTTCGAGCTTGAGGGTGGAATGATTCATCCTCTAAGTCTTATACCGCCACCGCTCCCCAGCCACAATCAAGCATCGCGATTGCCTGCAGCCTGATTCTCACCATCCACACCATCTATCTTCACAGTACGTCAAACGCTAGTTCCCACAAGCCCTACAGGCCCTTGAACGAACAAAGATACTGTAAGCTTTGGAGTGAGTGTATTCGACCTTTTCTTGGATGTCGAAATTTGAAGTGGCTTGTCTGATTTCTGTTATATATATAGGTTTATAAGTTCTCGTGGATAGTATGGTAGGCACTGAGAGACTTCTCCGCGAATGTCAAGTTTTTGAGCTGTCTTTAGAAAGACTTGTTCGATGAGTCTAAGATGACTCGGGGGCCAGCGCTGTTATATTCCATTGAAGCTGTGATATTGATACGCGACTCTTTGATGTGAGAGGACTATTGAATTGACTGTGCACGGTTATGGTAAGTGACCGTAAATCTTGACTTGATCCGGAAACTTTTGGGGGTATTTGGAAGTGCTTAGTGACAAAAGCTCTGAATGATTGTTCGAATCAGTCACACCCGTTGGTAAGAAGTGTATTAGCCCCGGTCGCGGGTAAGGTGGAGCGCAGGGTTGTCTTCATGTTGTGACAGAGCACTTTGAGGAATCGGTGGCCCGCCGTATGTTTGGGTCTATGCCGTATGAAAACGAACGGATGAGCTAGGACCATACTTGGCGCCTCGAGATATCAGAGCTGAGACCGTCGATACTAATTGCCAGGATGTAATAAACTTTCACCGCGCTTGCTATTTTCTTTGTTATCTTTCTGGAAGTCTGCGAACAGTGCGGGAGCAACCCTTCCCTTCAGAACTGGATAGCGGAACGTAGTGTGCAGAAAGGTCGATGAAATTAGACTTCAAGCTCACGCTGTGAGAGTCTGCCCTTTGAGGATCTTAATTGCTTTGATAGACTAATCTCGCAGGGCTGTGCAGCCGTGTTACCATTGTTCAGAACTCTCGTCATCTTGCTTTGCCATGTGATGTTGTGGGCGGAAGTCTGGCAGAAACCCATTCGCCCTCTGGTTCCTACCCCTAACCATTGAGGGTCCGCAATCTCCTCGTCGACGTACTCGGCGTATACAAGAGATGGTCATCTCCCTGTTGGTCTTCTCACTATCGAGCAACCTCCCGAAGATTACAACCTACGCAGGCGACAGAAGCAAAACGGTGTAGGAGAGCGAGAACAGAGATAATAGCACTAAGGAGGCAATGAATGCTGTGGGGCGCCAGCAAATGTGTTGAAGCTAGTGATGTGATGCCAAGATAGGTGTCTGACTTGACAACGTGTTGTCCCTCAAAAGGTAGTCTGGAAAAAGAGAGAAAAACAAGTTGTCTGACAGGCAGTCGGTTGAACCGACGCCTTTTCCCAGGGACCACCCCGCACAGTCGCGCAGGCGAAAGTGAAGATTAGGATAGTGGTCTTTAGAAATATGTTCCCACTACACAATACCTGTCAGATGTGAAATACTATCTCCAATCATTATCCTTATCTGTAGTGGCTTGACGAGAATCCGCAATTGCTGATATAGATAAGGTGCGAGTTAAGGCAGACAAGCAAGAATGGAGAAGATGTAGCAAGAAATCAAAAGCAGAGGGGGTTAAAGACAAGGGCAAGCACCAAAGCAGTGTTGAGAAGTTTTGATTTGATGGATGCAGTTTCAGTGGTATTTGCTTGAAATTCCAAATTTTGGGATGAGGGCTTGATGACTTGTGAGTGATGCTATCAATCTCGGGTATCTTCTGCCGTTGACTCGTGATGCACTCGTGATAGAACAAAGAGAGCTCTCTTGCAAAAATAAGGTCTTACCAGTCTTTTAGGAGATTATTCTTTCCAATATTTCCTCCAACGCTTGCCTCTTCTTTCTCCGCCGCAGGCTTTTCTTTGATGGTCTCAGGGATTGCCTTACCGGCTGTTTTACTTGCTTTTGGCTCAGTCTTGGCCGTATCCTGTGCAGATGCGCTCTCCGTCTCTAGGAACTCTTCAGGCTTCCCAATGGTTTCCCAGTCGTCAGGCTCGACATCTGGATTCATGGCTTTCAGCTTTTTGATATTAGGTTCTTCGTTATTCGCCAACTTCTCTGCCACGGCTACCAGCGATGAGGCTTGGGTGTCGAGAGGGAGCGAGGATGTGCTGCGGTCGGTTCTTGGTGGGGTTTCTTTAGCGGGTTCGAGCTGCGGGAGGTCTTCAGCTGTGGGTGGAAAGAACTTTCTGCTAGATGTCAGCGCACTATTTGTGCAGCGGTCACAGAGTCACATCGTGAGCTCTATGTGACCTACGGTATCAATTTCTCGTAAGCCCGCTCATCCTTGGTCTCAAAGCAACAGAACACCACGCTCTCTAGTTCTTGATCTTTCTCCTCCTCCTCTTTCACCAACCATTCTCTCACCACACCGAGTGCGACCTCAGCAGCCTCTGAACTCGGGTAACCGTAGACACCTGTGCTCAGGCAGCTGAACGCGATACTTCCGCCTTTTGCGGCCGCCAACTGTAGACTTGTGTAGTAGCAACCCGCCAGCAACTCTGCTGGCAGTGTTGGAGACTCGCGCTTTGCGGACGCATAGACTGGTCCCACAGCGTGTATGACGTAGGAGGCTGGCAGAGCGTGACCGGAAGTCATCTTTGCGGATCCCGTATCACAGCCATCCAAGGTACGGCATTCAGCGAGAAGTGAGCGCCCAGCGGCACGGTGGATCGCGCCATCCTATTTGTTGTTAGGGCATCTGGTATTAGGTGACGCTGCAAGCGTGGCTGAAACCGGTCAAGGGAATGGCATCACCTACAACACCGCCGCCGCCTAGGAGAGACTCATTGGCAGCATTGACGATTGACGTGACATCAAGATTGGTGATTGATGTACGAATGAGGGATACCTTGCTGTTCAGGGTTGAGGAAGCTTGTGGTAGAGACGTAGTAGATGAGGTAGATTGTAGGCGGGAGGATTTGTAGAGATCAGAGATTGTAGGGATCGAAGAAAGAGGTATGATATCAGGAGACATCTTGGAATACGGTTGATGGCGTAGGAGGATATGACGGGGTTTTTCAAACGGTTTGCCTCGGTTTAGAAATGCAGTCCGGAAATGAATAACAACTGTGATCATGCACAAGTAGCAGTGACGTCAATCTGCCCTCTCTCGGATCCGATTTGCCTCGTATACTCTGCGCGCGTTGGATAATAAGTATTCTTCAATGAGTGATACGAGTCTATCATTCACAGTTTGGGGGGTTGGTCTTCGGCCCGCGCTAACCCGAGCTTGATCCCTATCGCAGATCACTGACCCTTGTTCAGCCTTACCGCGAAAAATAGCCTTGAACTTCGGATTCATCTTCACTTCTTCGTCTCGGCAGCAGCGATTGACATTCTCACACAACCTCAGAGGAATCTCACCACCTCCCGTAGATTAGAAAGACGCCGATCCTACAGTACATTGCGAGCACGAGAAAAAGCGCGGCCTGCTAATTAAGTATCTTTCTAAATCCGCGGCTCAAGGCCACTCACAGACCACCGCCATCATGTCGTTGACAAATTGTCGCTTCTATGAGGGGAAGTATCCGGAGATCGATAGCTTTGTCATGGTCAATGTACGCTGCTTGTGATCCGGGAATTGGGGATATTGCTGACGCATGCTACAGGTCAAGCAAGTGAGCAGAGCTCGTTTCATGAGAGCCCAGCGCGTGGCTGACACATTGTCCAGATTGCGGAGATGGGGGCATACGTCAAGCTGCTGGAGTATGACAACATTGATGGCATGATCCTACTTTCAGAACTGTCGAGACGTCGGATACGAAGTATACAAAAGCTCATCCGCGTTGGGAGGAACGAGGTGGTGGTAGTGTTGCGAGTGGATAAGGAGAAGGGTATCTCGGGAAAACAGGGCCTTTTTGCACAGCGGAAGCTAATTGCATCAGGCTACATCGATCTGTCAAAACGAAGAGTATCGCCCGAAGACATCGTCAAGTGCGAGGAGCGCTTCAACAAAGGCAAGATGGTTGCGTCGATAATGAGGCATGTTGCGGAGAAGACCAAGACACCTATGGAGACGCTTTATCAAGATATCGGCTGGCCGCTTAACAAGAAGTATGGGCATGCCGTGGACGCGTTCAAGCTCTCGATCACGTAGGTCTTTGTTCAGCGGCACTGAGTCCGGCACTTGCTGACTTTTGCAGGAATCCGGATGTCTGGAATGAAGTCACGTTTCCAACCGAGATTGTCAAGAACGAGCTGCAATCGTACATAGGGAAGCGCCTCACGCCTCAACCAACAAAGGTCCGCGCCGACGTCGAAGTCACCTGCTTTGGCTATGAAGGCATCGACGCAGTTAAGAACGCTCTGCGCGCAGCCGAAGCCCAAAACACGCCCGAGACGCAGGTCAAAGTCAAGCTGGTCTCGCCACCGCTGTACGTTCTCACGTCGCAATGTCTGGAAAAGAGCACCGGCATCACGACCCTGGAGCTGGCGATCATCGAGATAGACAAGAATATCAAGGCAAATGGCGGTGGATGCGTGACCAGGATGGCGCCCAAAGCCGTTACTGAGAACGATGATGCGGAATTGCAGGCGCTGATGGAGAAGCGGGAGAGGGAAAATGCGGAGATAAGTGGAGATGAAGACGAAAGCGAGAGTGATGAAGCCGTGGTGAAGGGCGACATCTAGATACGTTATGAGCTTTGATGCAATGATGCATGACTACCCCATCTTTCCAGCTCTTTGCTGGCATGAAGTGCTTTTAGTTCGTTTAATGCACAACATAAAAGGTTTACCCCTGTTTGGCACGTGAAATCAAATCGCAGTCCTAGCCAAGATACCAAGCCTTCGCCTTGGCAGCATTTCCAAGTTTCTCAACAGACTCGACAGGATGGGACAACAACCTCCATGGAACGCCAACTTGGCTGTTCCTCAAGGCTCTAGACCTCGTCGTCCTAAACCTGTATCACTTGAAGCTTTCAGTGCCAACCTCACTTCGCCCTTGAGATGGTGCAATGGAAGAAGCTCTTCAGAACCAAAGGCTCCGCTGACCATCACGGCATTCGCGATGAGATGCGCCGCCGTATGTTCTGCTTGTAGATCCATTGACCTGTGGTTCACTGACGGAACGTACAGTTCTCCCTTCGCATACCAACGATATAGTCCAATCCGCCATTGCCCCTGATGTTGTTACCAAGACCGCCCTCCGCCTTCGCTATCAAATCTGCGCCGTCATTCCGTGCCAGCTCGAAGAGTGGAAGATCACAAAAGCCAACTCGCCCGTCGTAACGTCCAAGGTCGTACGTACAGCCAGGGAAGCCGGAGGGAAAGACAATGAGTCCTGCGTCGTGTACTGCTTGCTCGTCTGTAATCGCTGGTTTAGGAGACAGGCAATGCTGGAATTGTGGGATGCAGACATGCACAATGTTCGAGCGACGGCTTGCGAAGTGCTGGCGAAGCTGATCATCGAGTCGGAGGAAGATCAGCAGTTCCTGCTCGAGGACTTGCTCCTGAAGCGTTACTCCATCCTCATCAACGGCGAGGAGACCGAACCGGCGAATGTCATCGAGCGAGCTGTTGACCTTCACTGCCTGAGAGTCATAGGGAGCAGCGGATACCAGAAATGCATTTCCTACCTCTGGCGTGGCTGGCTGGTCCAGGACGACACCGATCCAAGCCGATTTGTTCCATACACCCACAAAGCAACCACAGATTACATTACCCACCTCGACCCGGATCGGATGCGGACGCCGTTCTACCAGAACAGCGTGCAGATCTTTTTCTCCCTTCTCTTCTTAATACTGTACACTATCGCCATCAACACGATCAACAGCACCGGCGACCTGGACATTGTCGAGGGAATTCTCTACCTCATGACCTTTGGGTTCTTGTGTGATGAGGCGACCAAGTTCTGGAAGGTGGGAAGGTATTACCTAGGATTCTGGAATGTATTCAACTTATTGCTCTACGCACTGTTGACCACATCCTTCGTCCTGCGCCTGGTGGCCCTTTCACACGGCCAAGGGGAGGATGTTCGTAGGCACTACAATGTACTTTCATACAACTTCCTCGCCTTTTCAGCGCCGATGTTCTGGATGCGACTGCTCCTATATCTGGATACCTTCCGCTTCTTCGGCGCCATGCTCGTGGTGCTGAAAGTCATGATGAAGGAATCGCTCATCTTTTTCGCCTTGCTCGTTATCGTAATGGTCGGGTTCTTGCAAGCTTTCATTGGCATGGATCAGGTAGATGACAACAAGCAAGTGACGAGCTTCATATTGCAAGCGATGGCCAATAGTGTTATGCAAAGTCCAGACTTTGGAGGATTCGAGAACTTTGCCTGGCCATTTGGGATTGTTCTGTACTACATCTTTACTTTCGTGGTAATGGTTGGTGAGTACGCTACTTCGCCTTCCCAAGACCTTCCTGATGTCCAGATCAGCCAAAGGGTCAACGCTAATGCTCGGCAGTTCTCCTCAACATCCTCATCGCTCTCTACAACAGCGCCTACGAGGATATCACCGACAATGCTATCGATGAATACATGGCGCTCTTCGCTCAAAAGACCATGCAATTTGTGCGCGCACCGGACGAGAATGTTTTCATAGCCCGTCAGTCCACCGTTCCTCCACTCATTTGCGCCTCTGCGGGACCTCTACTTATGATTATGCCTATCCTCCCTTCAACTTAGTACCTAACATATTTTCTCTAGCATTCAACCTAATCGAAATCTTCCTTCTCATTCTCCCCTTCGAATGGTGGCTGCCCACTGCCCGCTACGAGCGGCTCAACAACTTCGTCATGGGCATCCTCTACTCCCCGCTACTCTTGATCACCGCTTTCCTCGAAACCCGAGAAGCGCGCCACGTGAAGCACAACCGCTTACACGGCGAATCTGACGAGGACAGGGTCGAGGAATGGGAGCAGATGGATGGGGTGATTGATTTGGAAGGCGAGGGGTGGGCGAAGAAGGTTGAAAGCACGCGGCCAAATGTCGAGACTGATGCGGCGGTGTTGGAGATCAGGGAGGTCATGGAGACGCTCAGGAATTTGGGGCAAAGAGTCGATGCGATACAAGCCAAGATTGAGGGACTAGGAAAGTAGCAGTTTCCGGTACGTACCTCAAATGGTGGCTAAGCACTACTTGGCGCCGTAAGTCTCTTCATCTTCCTTCATTCTCTTTGGACGCTCTTCTTCATCGACCATACTTTTGTCTTTACAAGGTAGCCTTTTCTCCTTCTGACGTGGACACTTTCGTCACGCTGGAAGCAGTTCGAACTGCGCGATTCCCATTTCGACCTTTTCGCACATGTTTCTCTCCTATGGCGGCCTTCCCTCTAGTCTGGTATTGGGCGGGTCGTCGAACATAACTCAGTGGCGGTCGATGAGATGGTGTCAGCGATGTCTCGCCGTGAACGGACTTTCGCCTGGCAATTCCGACTACCCTGTGCCGTTTCACGACGAATGATGTGTTTAGGAGCGCTGCGGTGGTTGAAAAACCCACTTCGAATCGCAACCTCTCATTATGTCAGTGATCGACACTAGTCAGTTGGAAAATGGCCGCAACGCTGGATAAGCTCACACCAATGCTGCATTGTGACGAAAAAATAATGCAGCTTTGTGGCGGTTCTCGTCAAAAGAGGGATTGGCCTGCCGATCGACGAACAGCCTAAGCCTAGGCGAGACCGACCAGCGGCCTTTGGGAACTGTGCCACGGGAAAAAGCCGTTTCCTGTACGTCTAAAGCAGCCTAACCATGGGCTGTAACGGTGGGTTCCGACCCATCTCATTTCGCAAGCGCAATTCGGTCGAAGGGTGCCATTGAAACGTGGGTTCGCCCACCACTCTGGATCCGTCTCTTCACACTCTTCGCTTGGCTTCTGCTTTGCCTCATATATCCTTGTAGCGCAAACGTCACCGATGCTGCCATTGCCAGTCTCTTCTACCGGTGGTGATGCGATGGGCTACAAAGCGCCCACAGAGGTCGTGCTTTCTCATCTTCACACCCCATGACTACTCTGCGTTGCCCTTCAATTTATCTCGATCAGCATTGATCCCTATCTATTGATCATGCAGAAACCGCCTGTGCGCATTACCGAGATTGGCTTCAAGGTTCGTCCTGTCCTACCATGACACAGACAACGTCCTCCTAATTGGATGTAGGCGGGCATTGGAGTCCTCCTTGGAATCGCCATCACCCTCGCTGTCGGTCGAACATACATCCGCATCATTCAAGCTCGCAAGATAACCGTCGACGACGGCTTCTTCTTCCTGGCCGTAATCACGCTCATCGCCGGCACTGCAACCTGCTACGTCGACATCCCTTACCTCTACGAGCAGAACAATGTCGCCCCGGGCACTACAGTCATCACGCCCGAGTTTATCCAATTGCTGCTTCGCAGCTTGAGAATCCAAACGGCGGCTGATTTCCTCTTCTCGGTGACCCTGTTTTTGGTCAAACTCTCGTTCCTCTTCTTCTTTCATGGTCTGTTGAGGAGGGTCAGGGGGTTGACGATCTGGTGGTGGTGCGTGATGGCGACGACGGTGGCGCTCAATATTCTTTTTATCTGCTGCATCTTTATTGTCTGTCCGCATTACGATGCGAGTGTGCTTGGTGAGTCTGTCTCTGTTCACGTCGCTACTCAACAGTGGATAAACCTACTCGCGGCCCATCTTGCGGGCGCCGACCGAAACTCGGCTTGGTGCCCGCCATAAGCGGATTACCCCAAATGGTGAGCGGTTACCAGGACTTGAAGCTGATAGCTGTCCACCAGTCAAATGCTCGACGCCTTCCGCCATCAGCAAGCAAAACAATCTCTTGCGCGCCGCGGCATTCATGGACATCTTCACCGATGTTCTCGGTAAGTGACCAAACTACCTTATCTACTCATCTTCTGCTCATACATCCTCCTCCCCAGTAATCTCCATCCCGGTCGCCCTCCTCTGGCGCGTCCGGATCTCCCTCCGCCGCAAACTCATCCTTGGCGGCACGCTCAGCCTCAGCATCTTCACCATGATCGTCTCCGTCGTGCGCATCGCCGGCGGCATGATCAACGGCATGGTCGACCCCGCGTGGGTGAACTTCTGGCTGCAGGTCGAAGCCGCGGTCGCGGTCATGATTGTCTCGATCACGGCATATCGAAGTTTGTTCATCATGAATAAGAGCTCGAATGGGAAGAGCCCGAAACAACAGCATTCTTCGACGGCGTATAAAAAGAGGTTGTGGAGTAGGGGACGACAGCAGGGACACGAGGTGCAGCTGCCGACGCTGCCGAATCCGGCGTTGACGGGTATGAGGACGGTTATTGGGAGGGCGGGTGGAGGGGCGGCGATGGGGAGTAGGGAGGAGTTTTTCGAGAGGTGTGGGAGGAGTATACATGTTATGCGGGAACATGAAGTCACTTCGGTATGTTCAACTATTCTCTCTCCCCCAATTGCCTCTACAATCACTCAATCTTTCTCAAATGAAAGTCTGCGAGACTATACTAACCTCACATCACGTAGGCGCACAGCGGCGAAGAAGCGAGGGTGCATCATGGGCATGATTTTGTGTGATCAGCTCATCTTCCTGTTTTGATTTACTGCGACATCCAAAGGTGAAAATGTTTCTCCTTAAGTTACAGCTACGCCCCCGGCACATGAACATCCATCTGCCATGTCGAGGATGCTTCCGTAAAGTACTTTATGCTTGGCTCTTCCCCGCACAGCCATCTTCGCCACTATTCCCCACGGTCCTTATTTTGACTTTGCGCGCGCCGCACGCAGACCAGCTTTTAGCGAAAAGTCAAAGCAACGACGCCCCGACCAGGTGAGTCGAGTTCACTCTTAGCCAGTATGGAACATTCTTAACCCTAGTTTCTATTGTCCTTACTGTTCCTGCGCTTGCCCTTTAGTTTACACAAGTGTGCTTGCGATCCCAGTGATCTCCCACGCCAGGCCAACCAACAAAGTACTTCGAGCGCAAGAAAGGGAGGTAGTCGAGGATCTTTTTCTTCCATACTTGCACAGCGGTGGAAGGGACGATGATTAACGTCAGGCGGTAAGATCGCGCCTGCAGTGAATTAGCCATTTTGATGCAAAGCCCATTCTCGCGATCAGCTTTGGAGCGGTCGTCGACCTTCGGCAACGCATTTGGCAACGAATACTCGACAGTTGCATGGGTTGGTTCTCTCTCACGCTGTCCTGATTCTGCAGGTGACGGATCCCGCCATTGCTGAAGAGACAGGACGGAAATCCAGGGCGATGTTGTCTTCTTGGTTCATCCGTGGTACCAGTCGTTCTCAGACAGTGACTTCAGTGTCTTGACAGGGTTCTTCGGTTTCTTGATCTCAGTCCTATTTTCCGTTGCTGGTATGGCGCACTCACAGTCTATACAGCCTTTCCAGGCTTTCGAACCGCCTACTGCCCTCAATGAGAGCTGGTTATAGAAATCGAGTGGTAGTTCCCTCGTACGACCTCTACCGGGCCTAACACGTAGTGTTACCTAGGGGCCAACATGTCTGATAATAGAACCGTACCTTTGACGAACTCTGAGCACTGAATACCGTCTCTCTTGTTGACCACTTGACAGTCGTCCAGCACCATGCTTTTGTTAGGATGCCAAAGGTCGGATCAATCGCTTTACAACCTCCGTTCGTGGGAGCTTGGTGGTGTTTCATTCCGTCACCGTGAGCTATCTCGCTAACATATTGAGCGCCTCTTCACAGTCAACTCCACCACGACTGATAGCCGTCCAATTTTCATTTAGGGGTCGAGTGGATACCCTATCTGACACTATGCCCAACCGAACTCGGAATATTTCTGATTTTCGAACTGCCATCATTCGGGGAAGTACTACCAGCCATAGGCTGGCTGACACTATCCATTTCCGGGAAAAGTAAAGATCCGCCGCAAAGGGTGGGAGTAAGATCTAATCCCGATCGGTTTTTCGGTTGGAAGCGACGGATTGGTGAATCAGGTCCATCGACCAAAGCCCTCCCTCGCGCTTGAGCTCGCTAAGAGACTAGACGCCCTGCGATCTTGTGGGTGGATTATCGTCAAACCCAAACCGAACCTACGCGCCAATCGGACAGCACACGATCAGAAGGAACTTGGTTCGCTAAAGTTGAGCAATCAGTGAGGAGTGCATATCCGGCATCTAGAAACTGGGCACCTGCCCTGCTTCGCCTCGTATGGAGATCGCGGGTGTCTTTTCTTCGCCACGAAGCCCGCGCCTTTGCACTGAAGCTCGCGGAAAGCGCCGTTGTGGAGGCGATAGATGGACCGGCACAGTGCCTCCTTGACTGCTGCTATAGCCAAGCGAAGGATTTTACAATGACGATGATCATGCAGTCGAGGGGTAATACTAGAGCAGAAGATGCTGCGTAATGGATCGTATCCCCTCTCCTTGCTTGAAGTCCTAGCTTCACCGGCCCCTCGCCTTCCTTTTTGCGCTTGTTGTTCATAATCCTTTTGCCTCCATTTCCACTCGCCACAGTAGCTACAGAGAAAAGGGAGTCAGAGGTCGCTCGCCACCGAACACATCCAAGGCCCGCAACCAGGTCACGGTGGGAACGTCTCATAACCGTATGCCTCCCCAGCAGATCGCCCTGATTTGTTAGCCTAATTTAGTCCTATGTATAATCATGAATCCATTCCGCTTTGACTTTTCCTCCAGTCAGTGAGTTCAGGCAAGCCGTCTCAAGAACAGCGCCCTAAGGTCAGCAACCGAAAAGATTAAAGGAGCCGTGGCGGCGCTTCGCAGCCTGAGCCGGGCGCGGCGGCTGTTGTTATCGAGGCCTTGGTTAAGTGTGCTGAGGTTCTCGTCCGTGACGCTCTGGAGTGGGGATAGGAAGATGGTGTTCGGAGAGCTGCTGGAGACAGATGATAAAAGGTTGACTGGAAGGGCGTCGACGGACTTCTCTCCCGGAGTCGCGTGGGTGGTGCTGTAGATGTACTCAGCATGCTTCCGGGGCCAGCTCCACCCACTAAAGACAATTCCTTCGTACTCAAGCGCCGCGTTCGGACCCGATAGATGCACCGGCACGTTGTCTCCTTGACTCCTGCAAGCATTTTCTATATACGGTGATTGTGCATTCGAAGAGCAACGCTGAGACAAAAGATGTCAGTATATTCTACTGCGATATGATCGATCATTGTATTTCCACCCATCGTCTGAAGTCTCCGCTTCACCGGCTCGAGACTCTCTCGCCTTCTCTTTGCCTTTGGCGATTAGCTTGACCCAAGTCTGGGCCCTTCAGGATACCTCGATTGTTCTTGGGAGAAGACAAATGGAACTTCCTGTCACATTTCTAGTAGGCCACAAAGTCGGTGATCCATCTGTCGCCGAAGGGATCTTTTTTGGATGTCAGCGGTCTCTGGTTTCTGATCTTTAGAGGTAGGTCCACATGATCGTAAGAGGCGCCTTGGTATTCTTGAGAGAATGGTCTTGGACAAGAATAAGTACTTGAGTGCTCCGATCTAGCTGTCTAACTCATTCGATATGACTGTGACGGATAGAGATTGTGATCAGGAAGTTTCCCGCTTCTGAGATTCTAATGTGAATACGATGTCTTGGGCACTCTTCCTAGCAACGCATCTTTGCCATGATTGTGTAGCTTACCGTGGCTGGTAGGCTTCTCCAGTTGAATACAGTGGTTGAGCACGAAAAATGGTAGGAGACTTCTTGCTCTTGTCCCAATCTCATCGTTGGCCAGAGATCTTCTCTGGCCTCAAAGAAACACTTTCTGAGACAACAAGATCTGCGATAGAATATAAGAAGAGAAACCTTCGCACGGAGTCATAGCACGCTGCGCCAGGGTTTTCTTGAGAATATGATCTCGAAGCAAGCTTCTCTTTCTTCCAAGTCCAAGGTGAACCGGCTGCCTAAGTCGCGGAGTGAAAAGAGAAGATCCAATCCTTGTTCTCAAACGTCACGGAGGCGAAAGGGTGCTTGCTAACATCGACAGCCCGGATGCTGCGAATAGTTTTCGGACAGGATCTCAGTTGTGCTTTTAGAGTGGTGGCTCCATCGCTGCTATAGCAGGCTTCTCATCGGCATCGATACTGGAAGCAGCTCCGAGGATGGTGACATCCAAGACCACAACCCTAACTCATGTGCATCTCGTAGAACTGCGTAGTATTTTCTTCGGAGCGAGGTAGCTGAGGAGCTATAGTGTGGACGTGAGCAATGGCACAACACTGAAGGGACTGCAAAGAAGCAAATCACTCTATCCGGTCGCTCGATGGTGAGGCTCTGCTTTGTTTTCGCGTACTGCGGCTCGTCTGGGATCAAGTGCCGGCTTGGGAGGTTCCTCGCTCTGGATACAAATCTAGTATATGTCGCTTGTATAATCTCCTTCAAAACGCCAGTTGAGGAGGTAGTCTTGCGTATGGACGCGGTCGACGACCCGAGCTCTCGTACTTGCATCTTCCTCCCCGTATTCCAACTCCTGTCTCCTTCTGGCTCTGATGCCGAGCTGGCCACGGAATGTTTTCGAGCTTGCTCAACTGCTTCTATGCTGCGTTATATATGTTGATATGTGCAGACCATAGAACAGACATTCAGATCCTGGACATCCTGTCGAGGCTCGCTTGTCTTGTGCTTGAAAAGCTGTTGATTACTATTATAGCAATTTGCTGAGGTATTGGCGTTTGATAAGTTTGAATGTCTTTTATAACATCCGTCGAACCTTGATTGATCATGTAAGTATATAGAGCGATCAGATCCGATCATACATTTGAGCCATGTTGAGACACCTTCGTCGCAGAACTCGGAGTAGCAGCGAGAAATTCAATTGCATTGGCAGTATCGAAAGCAAAATGGAGTCAAACGCCTCGGAAGAACGGAGGAATCTAAACGATTAGGAGGCGAAGCTATGGCCTTTGTAGTCGACAGATCAAGAGCAAGATACCCCCTCTGTTAGACATCTTGTACGAGGGTCTATCGCTGCCGTTGATCGTTCCCGTAATTTGGGTGTGCGCGTAGACCCACCATGGGGGTGAATTGGGCAATGGAATGAATCCTGGAGGCGGCGGAGGAGGTGGTGGCGATGGTGTGAGGAGTCGACCAGGCGAAGGCAAAGGCGAAGAGGAGAGAGAAAGTGTAGAGGCGGGCTGTGCTAAATTATCTTGAGATTGATATGGGATTTGCATATTACGAAGATGGTTTGAAGGCGACCGCCGAAGATGGGGAGATGTTTGCTCAATTTCTCGATATTCTTGTGCAGCAGCAGCAGCAGTGGCAGCCCTAATTGCTGGACCAAACGCACACTGATGTAAATGCTGATTATAGAATAAAGGTGAATCGTTGAGCCGTAGACAATGGGTAGTAACTGACAGTGGAGAGTTATTGCGTTACCTACAAAGGCAGGATACACAATCGACATGGTAAAATTCTCCGTATTTTCTCGTGGCATCGAAGCTCCAGCGGAACTATTCTCCCAGACAAGATTCTCATGCTTGTAGAGTTAAAAAATAATCACCTAAAGACTGTCAGGCCTGAAGCGGCATTCTCTGCAACACTGGAATCACGCTCTCTTTGAAGATGAGCGTGGGGTTTGTTAAACTCTCGTGTGCATCATGAAGTGGCTCGCTACAACAAATATCTCTGCAAGGGGTACCTTTGTTCTCTTATTGAAGTATGTCTCTTTGATATATATCACCAAACTCTGAATTTTGCAAGAAGCCCCTTGGTATGCGTTTGCTTGGTGAGTCTGGTTCCGCAGGTGTAGGCATGGGCAGTCTTCAGGCTTCAGAGCGGGTGGACTTTAAGAAGATATAATGCTACCAAACTTCTCAAGGTATGTGGTCTTGTGATCTTGATAGCTTGGGGGCAGACATGATGAAGTTACTTGGGAACCAGGGGAAAGTTGTCGGTTATTCCTCGCAAGTGTTCGACAGCGGTATGCTTCGGAGAATAGTGCTATTTGCAACAGTAGCGTGAGCTGCACGATATGCAAGAGTTCGAGTTTGACATGTTGATCGATAATGGCTGGATGGTTTGGAGGAAAGAGATAGAGCAAGTGGCCAGCAGTACTCGTGAGAGACTGAAGAAGTGGGATGGAGGCTCTCGACCAAGCCGAGATAAGATAGAAGCGTGGCCGGAGCACGCGAGAAATCGTGTGATTGCGTGGAAGATATCTTTGGGAAGATGAGAATGCCAGAGACGCCATGAAAAGAGAAGATCCGTTTTCCCTTCAGTCTTCAACTCTTCCGTCTTCGCCATCAAGGTCTTGTCGATGAGCTCCGTCTTCTTGTCCCTTTTAGCGAAACCCGCTTGCTCGGTCTTAAGGTCCGAATGCATCGGCGTCTATATAGTAATTTGATGCTATGTAGGGGAGTCATGGTTGAATGACTAGGAACATTTAGTATATAGACATTGGCCGTTAGACAACGACAACGATCTGACAGCTGGTATGTTCTTTCCATCACTTTTAGGGATTTTAGATTAGTTAGTTAACACTATTGTCACTAAGTCCTAATTTATAAAGACAGAAGTTCCGGGTCTGATGTTGGTTTGGAGGTAGTAATCGGCAGTGTTCCCCAATGGCCCAATTCCTTGCCTGGTGTCTGTCTCTTGGTCAATGCAGTCGCGTTGCGGAAGTTCTGGTATTTGAGTCCAATCGATACTTCGAAAACGTCGATGTTTTTGTTTGGGATCGGTAAATGTCCTGAAACTACATCTTGCCAGGCTTTCTGTGCCGCGGAATTTCGTTCTCTGCAATGCTGTAATATGAGGCCGAGAAGTCGACTCGTCACTATTTTTTTAGGACAACCTAATCCTTCGAGTCGAAAGATAGAATTGGTTGCTGTTCACCTATGTGCTGCTTTCGATAGCCACTACTCCACTCAGCGCGATAGCAACGAGAGAATCCCGCGCTTAAATTTGGCAAGTGCCTCTATCTTTGACAACAGGAAAGAGATTGGCATCTTAGGATTCTATAAGATGCTCAAACACACGCGTGGCTTCACCGAAGTTACGACCGGTGGCCAAGCCCATTACCGCAGTGGTGGGCGGAACAAATGGAGTTTGTGCCGGAATGAGAAGAGGGCGTGGAAGTCGAAGTCGCCTTGAGTTGTCTTTGCTTTGAAGTTTGGAACTACGCTGCCAAGTCGTAGACGTGGTTGCTCGGTAGGGGTCGCGAATATCCGGCGGAGAATTGGGAGTGATGATTTCCGGGGTTGGCAACGCCGCCGGAGCAAGAGCGGGCGATGCTGAAGAAGAAAGATTGCCACTTACACAAGAGCACTAGGTTCTATGACGCGTGGGAGTAAGTTGCTCGAATGTAAATTTCACACTTGAAAAGCGCATGAGGATCTCTGTGCTTGTCGTTGTGGTCTTGAGTCGTACGATGTAGAAAGATTCTCTCCGAGCAATTAGAGAGCATTGGTCTCGTCTCTATAGTACATGAACCGTCAAAGGTGCTGTACTACTGAAAACAAAATAGATCTAACCACGATAAAGCGGCGGCGATATGCCAGTCGGAATCCCGCCCTCTTTGTTGGGCAATCGAACGTATATCGCTCGGTATCAGAGCAAGATTTAGCGTTGGCGGAATAGCTGTACGTCGAGTGTCCTTTTCTCTGAGATTGACACCGTGTTCTCTCTAGACAGGATGTTCGAAAGCGCGACCGCATTCTGAGTCCCGGGGCATGAGACTAGGGAGATTGCGCGACTGGTCTGTATCACACCAAAGTCCACCGTTCTGTTTTTATCAGATGGCTGCGTTGATGTAGAATTAGGAAGCCGGATGATAGGTAATCCCAAATCGAAGCGTTCGGCGAGTTGAAGATCGGAGGTCAGAACAAGCCATATGTGAAGAGTGCTAACATTAGGCTGGCTTGGGGCTTTTCGTTCATAAAACGACCATATACAACGATCCTCTGAATTTCCTTTCATCGTTGTGGCAGACGAAACCAATTTGGATCTGACTTTGTCTGCAGACATCTCATCGGTCAAAGAATACTAATAGTCAACACTTCTTTTCGTCTATCCATGGGTATGTGGCACTCAGCTCCATCAACTTCTCCATGTAATTCTCGTAGGAAATTGGGCGTGGTGATTACGAAGAAACGACCGCTATGTTTATCTGGCCGCCCATCTGGAGTGATCAGTGTCTGGAGTCGCTTTTGTAAACTCCCTCGATGTTCGCATATTTGACCAAGGCTGTGGAGGTCCTCGTCGGTCAGTCGCTTCCCCCCTGAGAGCTTGATCCCGCGCGTGCTGAATTCAGCCGTCAATGCGCAGTATCAGATGGTACTTCTTGTCGTACCATTGGAAAAACTCGCTTCGTCAGTGATCCAGTAATCTATCTGGGCTTATCAACAGGGTATCGCCAGGAAAAGATCTGAAATCGTGAGGTGCAGAGCCTTCAACGCAGCGGCATAATACGCCTGGAGTATTATTCTTGAGACATCGTGCCCCAGCAGGCCGTGGCTTGTCCGCTGTTGATGGCTTAAGATGCTTAGTATAGTCGTCCTTCTCCGCTCTGAGGTACGCTATAATCATCCAGCGACTCGTGATCCACCTCCCAGCCATTCCCAGGGTCCAATTGTGTCAGATTGATCAGAAGTCAGCAGATCACATATCTTTCCCAACTCCATGACCTTGCAAAGGAACCCTCCTCCCGTCTTGAAGTTTTGCGATGTGGGTCCAACTCATTCTAGATCAGTGGTGAGAGCAAGCTAGGGGTCAGTCGAATTCAAGACTTATGTAATACAGAGGGTCGAAGATCCAATGCAACAAGTCCAAAACAATAAGGACCTGCGATATAGTGTGTAAAGCGATCTTGTTGAGTATACAATTGGGAGCTTTCATTCCGCTGGTCTTCTTGAGCTTGGTAGAGTCGATATTGATCTCGTATCAATTCTGGTCGATCTTTCAACTTTCTGAAGACAAGGAGGTAAATGAACGAAGATATCTGACAACAACTGATCCCGCACAATATCTTAGTCATCTTGTTACGCATTTGACTGCTGGGTTTCACCAATATGAGCTTGGTGGAATTTTGGTCCTTGTGGGTCTCAAAGCCTTTTTTCTTCGAGGTTGACTTGTGATTTGTAGCGAACTGCGTGACAACCAACATACAGCAAAGAACTATACCTCCTAACTTTTCCTGTTAATATCGCCTGTATTTGAGCTTTGGTTGGTCCACCGTTCGCCCACTTGAGACTCTGGTGATGATGCAGTCGCGGAAAAGCGATCGAGAAACTTTCAGCCTTGAGGTGTCAATCTTGACAAGGTATTTAACTTACATTCGTTCGGTAGACGCGAGTGAGATTTATATAATTCCCTCCAGCATTATAATTAGATCAACAATGAAGATCGCGGCAATTACGATCCCCATGCTCCGACATCTCTTACAGCCACCAAAACGATGACACTTTAGCACAGCCAACAAATTGACTTCCGCTGTCCGGACCAAAGATGAGTTTACATCTCGAGGAAGTTGGTTCGGACAATCTTCGACTGCACTGGTTCCCTCCGTGATGATCTCAAGAGAGCATCAGGCAATCAATAGTCCGTGGAAAGTAAGTTCGTTCCGGTGTTGAAGGGACACCGGGCAAGGAGTCTGTAATTGGAACCCAATTGTGTGAATGGTATAAAGTATGTTAACTATATGAGGTAAGTATATGGTGTAACACTTGATAATAAAGTGTTGTTATTACTCTACGCTACGTTACCATCTGTGAGAAAGTTTCGTACACAAGATAAGAGAGTTGATACCAAACCGTTGATGCTTCGACTGCTAGCCTTGGGTCGTACTGAATTGTTTCTGAGAGACAATATAGTACGCTCTTTGAGGACGATCTTGTCCACGTCTACCACTGTCCGAGACAAACAGACGCACTGTAATTATAGATGGAGCACTTGCTTTCGAGATCTCTCAACTCGGTAGCCTATCAACCCCGAGCGTCCACGTTCAGTATAATTTTAGCATGGCGTTATATACCAAAAATGTATCGTAGTGGTAGACGGCGAGTGTAAAGGTGTTTTTCGCTATTCGCTTACTACTCGAGAAGTTATGCCGATCCTCTTCGTAGGTTGCTGCTACAACAGAGAAAGGCCAAGCACTCTCGCTCAGGAACGGATTGATCTCAGACCCCCCATAGGTCTGTAGTGTTGTCGTTCCTCATTTTTGGGAATCTTTGGCAGGCTTCTATAACATTCAGTCTCATTTCCGCTGTCTTGAGTGTTTTTCCCCGACAATTTCTTGATCACTGCGCCGAAGTGAGCAATAGGGCCTTTGGAAGCTCTTAACTTCAATTCTAAATGATGAGAAACAAGATTCGGCAGGAGCCATGATGTGTCATGGAGATTCAATTGCGCTTGATCTTCGGTTGCAAACACTGATGCGAAGAGTTCGTCTATTATCTCTCTTTGAATCCCAATATAGTTGAAGATCCGCACGAATCCATGGCCTTGACCACTGGAGTGCTCTATCACAATAATAGTATACCCATAAGAACGTAGTGTTGAGACCTCTGTGACTCTGCGCGAAGTTAAGAGAGATTTGTAAGAGAAGTCAATCTATATAAACGAACGTGACAAAAATTATGTAGCAACGACAATAGTCGCGAAAGTATAGTCATGTTGACTGGCTGCGTGAGCAGAGAGAACCGCGGAGACTGGGACAACTCATATTTCTTTCCTCGTCGTGAAATAGAGTTCTGATTGCTGTTGGACATTGCTTTGGCCGCTGGTGCTTTGGAGAATTAATTGAAAAGCAAGTGGTTATCATGATAGCACCCGCCTGCGCTTCGGAGGCGTTGGTGATGACATCACTCATTTTAATCTTTCACCCATGATCTCGGCTGCAGCACTGGCGGTAATATCGACAACACTAGCAGCCCAACCGTAAAATGTGCTGAAGTCATTGTCAGAGTAAGTATTGTTTCTTGAAGCCATGCCCTTGGACGGAGACCGCGATATCAGGCCATGAGACTTCCGGAGGAGATAAGGAGTGCTCGAAGATTGACTCACCTGGCAACCTGAAAGTTCCAGATGCTGTCCCAAAAGCTTCCCATCTTGGCCATAGAGTATGCCAAGTAGTACTTCTGACGGAGTTGCACCAGTATGGAGGCTTTCAGATCAGAAAGCGGGCACCAAGTCCGAGACTGGAGCTTCTCGAGGGGTAGAGACTGCACGCCACATAACAACGCTCAATTTCGACAGCCGGAAAACTGCCATCTTGAGACTCGAATGTACAACGTAGTAGCGCTGGGGAGGTGTTATCAGAATCGTCTCCAAAACCTCTGAACAGTGTTCGTCGACTAGTTTGGCGCGGTTAACCCAGCCGGGCCTCTATAAGCTTGATGTATATATATACATAAGCAGCAACGACATGTGTTGCATTCTTCTTTCGGTCTTGTATCTGTCAGCAGGTCTATTGACTTTTTGAAATGTGCTTTGTGAACGGATTATTGATAAGAGAGCAGTCGTAATGTGCTGACAAAGATGGTAGCGTTTCTTTGTTGCTGCGACGGGAAAGAGGGAAATCGGAAGCAGTGTAACGAGGGTGAGCAATGAGCTTGGCTCACGCTCTCGCATAAGCTCAATCGTAATTAGCAATAACAGTGTTTCCTGATTTCCTCTTCTGGGTTGATATCTTATTTCTTCTGCCAAACTTTGTATCTCTGCTCTTTCGGAATCCAAATTTCCGACAAGCAAAAGTGCTGAGTGTTTCTCGACATACTGCTCTGCCTTTTAATCTTGAACTTGATTGAATTATCAAGGGTGATAAACAGGCATGGCATCCTGTGAAGCTTTAGGCCTCGGGCACATAGCCTGAATGACTTATAAGGATCGGTGCCACCAGAGGCTCTCGCCTTCGATCGAGTTTGAACCATTCTAGAGGTTAATTGGACACAGATAATTTGAACATAGGAGTCCGCTTTCTCAAATCAAGCTTGCCTGCGAGCCTCCAATCTGAAACTGCAAGTAATTGCATCACTGCAACCGCTAAGCAGATACGAGAGGAAGTAGAGATATGCAGAAGACTTTTGCGACTGACCTGTTATTATCGTCAATAAACACAATGGATCCCACGATCGTACGCAGCGCTTTCTTCTTTTCGACATATCTTGGGTCTCGTTTTGTAGCAGGCGTCTCTTTCGAACCTCGCTCACTGACGCCCCAATTCTTTAGGCAGCGCCTCTCTCTTTCTCGAGTGCTGAAGTACTTTCTTCCATTCCTCACCCTTGAGCACAAGTGGCGGGGCTTGCGCTATAAGCCGGTTCGGGGTTTCATTGCAATGATGTACCTTGCTCGTCACATCTTTCAGAGTGAGTTGCTACCTGCGTTGAACGCCTTTTGCAGGCTCCTTGGGATCGCGTTTGCGAATCTTGTCTATCAAGACTGTCTTGCTCCCCTGCACACTGATACGGTCGCTGAGCTCGGAGTGGGGGTCCCGGATCCAAGGGGGAGCCTGATGCGGAGGAATACGAGCCGCCAGAGCCTGGTAAGTAGTCTGAGCCGCCAAAGAAGGTTGGGAAGCCGAATGGGGAGCCGCCAAAGCTAAGTGAGGTGGGAGAGTCTAAGGGGAACGTAGCAGCATGGGCGGGAGCCGCCGCAAGCCTGTCACATTCGACCTTTATAGCCACGAGCGCTTTGGCAGCTGCTACTAGGGAATCAAGAAGGTTATTGAACAAGGCGTTCTCGGTGTAGATATTCGGGACTCTAATTTCGAAGGACGTGGCGTGCCAATTATTTGGAATGCTTCTCGGGTGGTGGAGAGCCCTAAATGATGTTGGCTTCGTGTCCATCCTGGAGATATCTGGAAATGTTGTTATCAAGATCTAGGAATCGGATGAATGTGGCGAAGTCCATCGGAGTCACGTATTTGGGTGTACTACGGCTAATTCACTAGCCGTACAAAGTGATCTGGACGAAGGCCTGCGTACAACATCCAATACTGCAGATCCTTGCGAAAATTCTGCTGGTGAGGGCGTAGGGCATCGTACGAAAACCAACCTCTAGTCTCTTGGGCCTTGCGTTCGGTCAGACGGTGAAGAAATATACAGAACTTCTACGTGTCGCTGAGATAATCGTATAAGAGATTCTTCAAGTGTGTGAGCCTTTCTCCACTCAAATAGTGCTCAATTCTTTCTCTCACGATGACCTCAGAGTGTTTGATCACACACGTATTGAGAGTGTCAGCTACTCGACCTCTCACCGCGATTTTGTGCAGGTGCTGCTTTGCAAAAAGCTCCTTGATATCTGAATACGCGGCTTCGGCCTCAGTCTCTCGCATATAGTACAAGGAGTTCTCCTTCTTCTTGAGTATTCACCGCGTTCTTTACAATTTCGAGATGTTTTAAGCCCACTGGGACGTCGATTCATGATAGAGGGCATTGTAGTGACTGTCGTTAGATGGTCGGAGAGCCTGGCCATATTTACTGCAGTATAATTGTCGCAATGAGCTGTAGTGCTGTCCTTCTTTGTACGCGTTGACTTTTTCATTAATGGTGCAAAGGATGAGATTCATTTCTGTATGTGGATATCCCTGGAGGGATATCCCGCCGTCCCATGTTTGTACTTGTAGATGCTCGCACCAAAGTACTGACTTGTCGCTCGTTCCAAGCTTTCAAACTCAGGCATCAGGAAGTGAATGACATGGGCAAGGCCTACTGCAGTCTCACCAATTCTCTCGACCGGCGAGATCGTATTTCATGCCCCACCGTTGGCATCGAGACCAGCATTGACTATTGCAATGCCAGCTGTTGTTGCAGCGAGGACAGTCTGAGTACCCTTCTCATGGCCGTTGCTCTCGCTGTTAGTCAGCTGTATCGCCGCACGGTGTAGAATTGAAGGAACTGACTTGAGCTTGTCTTTATTATGACGACCTTCCTATATCTTGACTGAGCAAACAGACAAGTATGGCCATTCGACTGTGAATCGTGCTGTAAGGAGTGTATTGAGGTCTTAGGACCCTTCAGCTGCTTGACAGAATCTATGACTTTTATGGTCACAATACTGTTCTGAGATTCTTCGGATCCTTTGGAAGCAGCAATAAGCTCCCTTCGCTTTGTCCTGCATCCACAGCTTTCTCTAGCCATATGGCGCCTCGAGGCTCCTGTTTCTGAGGTTATGCCTGTAGACTCGCAGTTTGCTGAGCTTGTGAGTGGTTGGCCTGTGCTTGGCTCCGCGTACTGAGTCAAAGAGGTTGTACAGAAAAAGACATTCTCTTGTGAGGGTGAGTATTCAAACCCCATCTACTCGGCGGAACTTGCTCCGCCGTGGCTGGTGCGACTCTGACGGCTGGGCTTGATATTAGCATCACGTCTTTTGGCCATTGGAACGAGCTACACTCTGGTTTGCCATGTCTCAGAGCTTTCAGTGCGCTCGGAACGAGACTAAGACACTTGACTTGATCATGTTAACCCACTGAATTGCCTCCCGGCGCGTTGGATCTTCCTTGTCCTTGGCACTAGCCCTCGACCTGAACCGGTAACGTGTTAGTGCTCTGCGCTCTTTTATTTTGAGAATGGTGCTTTGTTACTCGGGAGCGTCGGCTCCTTATGATCTGTACCTAGAGCTAGCGACCTCGATCGCACACCGCAATCCAAGTCGATCACTCAAACGGCGTGAGTTTTCATCCATGCAATCTGATCTGTGAACGCAGTCTAATTAGCAATTTAAAAAGGGCGGACGGAGTAGTGTGTCTCCAATGGTCCTCATACTTGTCCCAGGAATGTAGTCATTGGCTGCTTTGTAGATAGTAGTGTTGTTTCGTAATCTTCATTCTAGGTATACCAGACCGTTCTGACAAGTGGAATCAGCTCCGAAGGTAAATGGTGTTATGGCGTTAAGACAATGACCTACGAAGCTTGAGCCTCCTAGTAGGCCGTAGGGGGATGAGCCTAGGAGGAGCGTGCAGAGGGAACCTGATGGAGATGATGGCTTGGGAGGGGGCTGGTACTGGGAGTCGTATGATGCAAGTGTGTATTGATTTGCCTGCACTGCCCAGGTGTGCCGTGATATTGACCTTAACCAGCGTGAGGCTGCTAAGGTGCGGGCGGAGCTTGCCCATATGCCATGTGGAATTTACCTCCCTGTTGACCTTGGGCCCCCTGTCGGACTTGGGCTTCCTGTTGACCTTGATCTTGTGTAGTTTGGCTGCCAGTGTACATGACCACTTGAAGGAGAAGGCTGTTCGGAGACTCCGTAGCCGCTTTCGCGAAATGCTTGAGTGATTTGCAAAACAGGCCATTTGCGACGTGCCATCTCCCTCCTTCCTTCCTGGCTTTGTGCTGTGTCAACAGTGAATACACAGATGGCGGGCTGGTCGAGGCGCTCTTGCAGTTGGTTGGAGAAATATTTGAAAAGTGACTTGACTCGGTTGTGCAAGCTTGGTTCTTGCTGTGATCCCAGCTTGAACAAATCCACTGATCGCCATCGATGTCCACCTGCTGTGATTTCCATCTTTCCGCACCTCGCATTGAATTGTGACCAGACCAAGCAGATCTGGGACAAGATTGTCTTCATCCATGGTAACTTGTGCCGGCTCTTTGTGGCGTGGGATTGACGGCCAGAATATGCCACGTTCCGAGGTAGACAGATAGTACTTCTGCGCAGACTATGCCTGATCCTTTTGCCATCGATCTTCTCTCTGAGTTCGCATTCGGGTCGTCCGTCGAATATATCGAAACAAATGAAAGCTGAGCCAAAGAAAAATTCGAGCGCAGACAGACCGTCGAATTCCTCTATATAGAATAGGTCATAGAAACCCGTCACGTTCATTCAAATAATCACAAAGAGGGTAGCAGAGCATACACACCCAAGAACCTGATAGGTAGACGGATCATCAACCTAGCGAACACGCTGTACTTGGCTTGCGGACATTGTCACTGGCGCTTCCTTCGTTCGAGGTATGGACAGCAGCCTCAAGCTCTCTGCAGCTAGCTCTGATTGCTGGGCCTTACTACGAGCGTTTACGGCCTCTTCCACCCCGACCTGTGATCCACACCATGGTCGATCGAGCTGGTAGGACACGGCTGGGCGGCGAACCTATAGCTTCGAGCATAAGCAGTGAGGGATGGAAACGAACAGGATGGCAGTGGCTTCCATCTTCCATCCGAGAGACCTTAGGCAATCCGAGATCGGCCAGCGCTATTTTTGAATTGCGTTAGACTTCGTGAATTGAGGTCTTCTCAGCGGTGGCTTTCATATATCCATTCTGGGTGCCCCCAGCCTGGTCAGTAGTGAATGCCAGTGCCGCCAGGGTTTTTCAAAGCCCCGTATCGTCGCTGTGCCCTGCCACCCAAAATCTCTTCAACCCACCAGGCCCGTACGAGGAAGACGACTTGATGCGGCTTCAAGATGCGTTTGGCGCGCTTTGGGGCTTCTGGCTGTGCCGTGGCGCTCTCGGCGGCTGTGCCATCGATGTTATGGACGGGATTGGCATTGTTGTTCACCTCTGCGGCTGGTTCACTTGTCTCTGGCGCTGTGCTAGTGCTCGACTTGGGGCACTGTCTGGGGAAGAGGGGTTCGTGGACGTCAAAGCTGAATAGATGGTAGGCTTCGGAGTAGTCGGAAGCCACGGCGGTCATGGTGTTGAGGGCTGCCGGCAAATCTCAGAATTGGCGGCGGATCTCATCTGTGATGTCCACGTCACGGCCAAGCGCCTCCTCGTCCACGGCGCGGGTGAGGGCGTCGACGCCCAGACGGCTGTTCCAATGCCAGATTGGTCTCGGTGCTGCGGGCACAACGGGACTTTTGCCCCACCCCATGACCTCACGGAATCAGTGACACAGTATTAGGCCTGGTCATGATAATCCCCTTATTTGGCTGATTGTAGCTTGGCCGAGAGCTCCCAAAGAGCATGCTAATAGACTCCCGAGGGCCTGCCAATAGTCGCTTGAGATAGATACGCTATAACCTCGGGACAATCCGCGTCTTTCACAACCTTTCTCTCTTCATCTCCATCGTTCTAATCTTTATTGAGTTCGTCCCCATCGTATCTTTCATCTCCTGGATCCAGACCACGGAATGCATCCACGGTTTTTATAAAAACCCTTGGTTCCTGATCATCTATTGGCCTCTAATAAGGTAATGTTTGGTTCTTTGGCATCGAGATTTTCGGAATAGATCTTCGGTGAGAGTGATGATAGATGAGATGTTGTTGGGTCACAGCAATTCTTGATTCTTGCCTTCAAGATGGATGCTGTTTTTCAGGTCGAAGGTATATCGAGGCACTGCGAGCCGCATGTGTTCCATGACCTTCCCGGTGTGAAAACCAGGCCATGTCGTGAGAGCGCAATGCTCGAGCTTTTCGCCACTCCAGTCCAAACCATAAGCAAATATCGAGATATAATTCAGGCAGCCGACTCAAATCACCCTCTACACAAGAGACAAAAATCACACGTCTCTGATTGTTGATTGAGTTCATTGGATTTCGCCACTTTCTGGCATCGCGAGATGATTTTGCCTTTTGTGTAGTCCACCACCATCGGCAAAATCTTGAGCAGCATCATCGGGGCCCGGTAGATCAGCGCTGACAGAACGCTCATATCTCGATCGTGATGCACATCCGCAATCGGAAATTTAGGTGTGATGTTCATGAGCAACTCCCAATGACTGCTGATTGGCGGTAAAACGTCTTCGAGAAGAGACTCTATTAGATTATCGGATTTGGAAAATTGTACTTACTCGAGTGCGTCGATTTGCCATGTTTTAGGAGTAAGTCGGCGTATAAACTGGAGATTTCCCTTCCACTACGCCCACCAGATCAACATCAAAGGCGTTGATAGTGCTGACGAGGAAGGTTATGGTAAGCCGGGGAGCATGCGATGCCGCTTGAGTAGTATCTTTGAGCGATATCCGAGTTTTCTTGCAATATAAGATATAGACTCGCTTTCTTGTGAGAGTATAAAGCTTAAAGCTCTCATGGTTGCGATGCAGCAAAACATAAGCGCGAATGGGGCAAGAATTCCCCTCATCGCAAGGTAAGCCTTAAACGAAAGCTTATAGACATTGCTCATATATATAGTATAATGACTGGGGTCAGCGGCATGGGAGGAGCAGAACAGTAATCTTGAAGACTGAAACAGTGTCAACCTCGGATGTCTCAATTGAAGGGGAGTATAGGAATCGGAAAGCGATTACTCATGTCTTGCCAAGTATCGCGATTTAGGATGCTGTATGTTCCCTGACAGTTGAACAACATTGCAGGTATCCTGACATGACTCTCTTTCCATGCTGTGGATAGTGTAGGAAAGCGTGATTGTCCAATCATTGGATGGTGTCGTTTCCACGATCGCACTGGAATTTGCATTTAGGATAAATATACTAGGAAGTCTCGAGTATATATATATGATTCTATAGCAATCTAGTCATTCAATGCAGGTAAAGAGCTTTACTACCCACGCTGATATGTAGAGGGATATGGAGAAGTTTGAGTTCGTGTGGGCGTGGAGATGGCTATTTGTAGGCAGCTTCGCCGCCAAGCATGGATGAAGCCCACTTCACGATGTGACTTTATCGAAGTGAGGGAAGCTGATACAGATGTGAAATGACTGTCAACGAAAGATCAGGGTATATGAGAGAAGCCGGATCCGGATCCGAAAGATCCAACTTATTAAAGGAACCTACATTCAAGAAACGATTATCTACTGTATCTATCTATCTACCTTACACTATGCAACACCATTACCCGCAATCTCCTTCTCCTTCTCCAACTCCTCCCACTTGACTTTCGCTATTCTCGTCTCCTCCGCTTTAATCTGATCCGGCCTTCGCACTGCAATATCCTTCGGTCTGAAATCACTGAAAGCGCGCTTCAACAGCTTCTCTATAATATAACAGCCCACATAGTCGACAACCATGACAGATGTCATGACAACCTTGAAGTTGAACGAGAAAGGTACCAGCTTCAATCTCTCATTGATTTCCGGGATGAACTCTGTGGAGCAGGAGAACGCCACCAGGGACACACCAACGAGACCCCAGTACATGCCCCTGTTCTCGCGGATGCCTTCGCGGAAAGGACGGCCTTGGTAGTTGATTGCGAAGGTGGAGATTTGCTGGATGAGTTGCAGGAGGTAGACGGCGCTGTTGAGGAGCGAAGGCTCGAACTCGCCTTCGAGGTCGACGTTCTCTTTGCGGGGCTCGATTTGTTGGACGTAATTAGAGAGATAGATGAGGGTGATGATGTGGATGGCGAATTGGCCGAGGACGGAGCCAATGATGTAGGGGTTGAAGATGTTGGGTTGTGGTCGCTCTTTCGATAGGCCTTCGACGGACTACAATTTAGTTTAGTATGAGCAGGGCTAGGAGATGATCGAGCCGACGTACCTTTGCTCTTGAGATCGAAAGGAAGCAGACACTCATGAGCATACCGCTGATTGTTACCTGGCCATCCCCAAACTTGATTCCTTCCAGATAAAGCACGCTCAAACTGTATGCGCTGATTAAGCAATTTAGAGCCAAGATCTTGTACATTTGTATCGTCGCAACCAACGTGCACCGGCCTTGCCTTATGATGTTGGGGATGGCTACAACATTCTTAAGCTTGCTAGTGAAAGGAGCGGCAACTGAAGCGTCGCCCAATTTGATCTTCGGAGGCTCATTCTCATCAAGCTCTTGCTCCATCATTGTCGCAGTAAGCTGATCTGCCAAACCAGCAGCCTTCTTCTGGGCTTCTCGGTGTCGTTTATCTGGTGGAAAAAGATTCCCACCGCCGTCTTGGAGGGCTTTTGCGCCAGGCGATGTAATTGTGGCCTCTTCTAATTTTTCTGATGCAGGCGCATTCACGGCATCTGCTTCGGCGGTGCCTTTCCTCTCCGCTTGTTGCTGCATAGCTTTCTCGTGGTGGGGATTGCTGGGTCCGGGCGGATATAGATGGGCTATCTGCAGCGGCACCGGAGGAGCTGGTTGATTGAACCTCTTCATCAATGATACCTGCTTCTCGTATATCTCCTTCATCTTTGTAGTCCTATAGTGCTCCCCAATGCGGTTCAGATCATCCTGCGATCCGTTAAGCAAAGCCACACCGACATGAGCTTGCTTCAGCGCCCCCACGTCGTTAGTGCCGTCACCACACATCAGCGTATGATAGCCAGCAGCCCTCAGACCGAGCAATATCTCCTCCTTCTGCTTGGGGGAAACCCGTGCGTAAACCCATACATGCCGTAACAGCTGCGGCAGACCCGGCTGTTCCTTGTACTTCGACAGGGCATAGCCGGTGATACATAGATCCTTCTCCTCCAAGATCTTAGCATCTAACGGTTTACTCGGATCAACAGGGATGTTGACTTCGTCGTCTACGCTTCGCCAGACGAGCTTTGTGCCACTGCTATCATGCTCCGGTGCGTCAAGGATAAGAACATCGCGATCAACGATCTCGACTTGACGAGCAACATGCACAGCAGTCAGAGGATTATCACCCGTAATCATGATGCAGCGGTGACTGCTCTCGTTCAACATCCGCACAGAGCTTATCGCATCGTCCTTCAGTGGACACTGGAGAACGAGAAATCCAGCAAAAGTGAGTCCCGTCTCTACGTCTTGCCGAACCATCTCATTAATCCGCTTCTGGCCGACTTCTGCATCCATTGATAGATACCGATAACCCAAGGCGAGGACACGGCCTCCGTTCCGAGTGAAATGTTTGTAAGTTTCCTCGTAATATGAAGGTATCTTGACCAACATATTTTGGATAGTTTCTGGCGCACCCTTGACGCCCACAAAGGTTCTTCTGACCTTCTTCGTATTGGATCGATCATTAGTTACGACGGTCGCAATAGAGCTTTGCCGTTTTAAGGCGGACGAGAACTGGAATCTTCGCTTAATCTGGACCACATCCTGACCCATCGAGCCTCCTTTGGCCATAGGCTTACTTGTAAGGGTGTCGTTGCGGCCAAGGGTCCAGCCTAGAGTGTTGAGTGTGGCTTTCTCCATCGGGTCACCAACGACGTCGCCTTCGTCAAGTTTCACCAACGCGTGAGCAGTAGCCAGCGTCAGGATTGTATGCTGTCCAGCGTCCACAACAGGTGTCAAGTCTGTGCGCCCAGCGCCAGTACCATCTGTCTGAAGTGACAACCCAGCAATACCGTCCACCACTAGATCTTCCCCTGTCAGAGTTCCAGTCTTATCAAAACATGCGACATCAATTCTACCAGCGAAGGGTATTCGAAAAGGCTCTGTGCAGAAAATTGCGAATCTACTCAGAGCGGCAAGACTGGTATTGACAGCCAGACTGAGTTCCATGGGTAGCTCAGGGGGTACTACACTCGTGATAATCAAGACACAGTCAAGCAGAAGCTTGGATCTCTTGCGGTCTTTGCTAACGCCCTCTTGCCATACGTACCACGATGCGGCGAGCGCAAAGACAAGCAGAAAGAGGATGAACAGCAGGGCTTCGACGTTGCCTGCGGATACTCTTTCGGTCGAGTAGATCATTGTACGGACAAGGCTCCCTTGGCTCGTCTCGAAACCTGTCTTGACGACGATTGCCATGGCACCATTATCCGGAGGCGGACTGACACCAGACAACAGTGTAGGTATCATTTCGGGTGCATCTTCGCTAGCGTGACCGTGCGTCACCTGAAGTACTTTAGTGCCTCCCCACAGGAAAGCATTCTTATCAATACCTTCCGGGTCGATCATGTCATCCCCAGGACGCAGCTGGATTGATTCCTTGAGCAGCGGCGTGCTCTCTCCGGAAAGCATCGCTTCGTTGACAATAGCAGTGCCCTCGACGAGGAGCATGTCGCAGGCAACGCCGCTATCTTCCTTCGTCCGACTGACGGAAGCCAAATCCCCAGGAAGAAGCTGGTCACTGGTGATCTGGCCCCATTTGCCCTCACGGTAGACCCAGATATCGTACGGCTGGATGCTCATGCCTCGGAACTCATTCAAAGTCCTCTGTCTCTGCCACACGACAGTGCTTTCAAATCCAACAAGCATGACCAGTGTGAACAGCGAGTAATACCAGTAATCGTCCAACAGCCAAAGACCCACGCAGAACATCTGGAACACGAAGAAGGGCGCCACCGCGTGCTCTTTCCATAATTCCGTAAACGTGGGTACGGGGATGTCAAAGGTGTTGTTGCCATAATGTTGCTGAATGCGATCGATCGAGGATTTGGACGCAAGGCCCACCGACTCCTGGTACGTGCTGATCTTAGGTCTCGGTTCTCCGTCTATCGAGTAAGATAGCGGCGCAAAATAGCCTTGCTTGAAGTTGTAGAGGAACCTCCGCTTCTGGAAGAGGAACGACACGTTCTGCTGTCCCCCGACTGTATCCCTGATTAAGGGGCATATTTCTGCGGAGCCGGCGTTCGTAACCGGTACAACCTTAATGAGCCTTGCACTCCTGAGATCTGCGACTTTTGTTGAAGTGAAGAGCGCATCAACATTGACGTTCCACTTGGTAGTAAGCCATGTAAGAGATTGCGCCGTGATGATCGAGCCGGCCCAGACGAATGTCCATTCGGAGCCGGCAATATACTTGTTGTACCTCTCTTCGGAGAGGTAGAAAGCGAAGAAAGCCGGCCATATGAAGAGAAAGGGCCAGATATAGGCGTGGAGGAAGAAAGGTAGAGGACTGTGGATCGTGGCGGACTTTATCTGGGCGTTCTTGACTAGAGGTGGCCTGGGAATGTTGATTAGCATACGTTTGGCGTATAGAGGCTGTGAAGGCACCTTACATCTTGCTGAGCTTCAGGCGCCTGCCGAAGCCTTGCTGCAGAATGATAGAGAAAGGCGAGCGCTCAAGAGGAAAGGAGCATCTTACCTTACGCCACGATTGGCGGGTTTTGCGCCACACCTAGGGTTGAGGCGCCAAATTCCAAGCTTAGGGTTTCACATGAAAGAAGATTCTTCTTCCGCTCACGATGCAAAAAATCGCCGTCACCATCTTTGAAATGCCTTCTGGTCTAGTTCAGAGCTCTTTGATCAGCCGTTACATCTGCCTTCTGATCTCACTGTCACTTCGAGTATGGGCAGCTCTATAGAAAGTTGCTATGATTCCGGTCATTCTCAATGATCAGCTACGTAAAGGCATCGTTCAAACTCAGCGAATTTCTTTCCGAAGATCTTGACCACTGCTTCTCTTTCCTCTCTTTGTCCTCCTTCTGTTTTGGACCGCTTCCACTCTGAATCTCTGGCCCCCACTGAACCATCAGCCTAGCCTGATGACCCCGAACCTCAGGCGTACGCCTCAGAAGGAAGGCCATAATTGTCATTGCCAGACCAAACATGGAGTACACGAGACAAACGACTACCAGAAACCAGAACGGAGCCTTGTGCACTTCTGTTACAGTGACCGTCCACCGGAAACGCGCGAGAGCAGCGTCATCAGGATCGAATGCTCCAGAAGCTAACGCCATACCGGTTTGACTGAAGGCTTTGCTCATAGTGTCGGCGATAGGTTTGTCGTGGGGGAGAGCAGCAATGAGAGCGGCTTCGTAAAGGTGATATTGGCCAAAGCCGACTTGCAGAGGGGCTTTGATAATAGAGGCTTTTTGAGGCGAGGCTTTCGTCGCGGCGAAGCTATCGAAGGAGCCGTTGATCAAAGAGTATCTGACGTCGTAAATAGTCGCTTCGCAGTTCAGAGCGAATGCGCTAAAGCTACCTCCAACATTAACGAGAGATTCGTTGTCGGGTGTATGTCCGAGTATGGCAGCATCTTGGAGGTTCTGAGCATTAATGCTGTTCACGGCAGCTGCCACGTAGAATTTGAAAGGATTTGACTGGGCTTGGACGGGCATATTTCGAGGTGAGCCATCGATGATGTCGTAGAAGCTCATGTTCCAGCCCTGAGCTCTTTCATGGCCTGTTGCTGGTGTCAGACCGAGGTTACCGGAGAAGTCGTCGTAACAACGGAAAGGTATCGAGAGATTGTTCTGGTCTAGCTTGATCCATTCGGATGTTATGGAAGTAATGTTGCAATCTCTGGTAGCCATTCTGCATTGTGTTGCCATGGAGGTTGTGTCCGCAACGTAGTCCAGGCCAAAATCCGGTCCAGCGACAACATCGGTCCCATCATAATTTTCGGCTGATTTCGGATTGAAAAATAGAGCATGAAACGTCCCGCCCTGCAAAGTGGTGACAATCTGGACAAGTGTTGAGTTCTTTTTGGACTCTGCATGGTCAAGAGAGGTGAAATTGACGAGATTGAAGGACGAATTGGCCTGGCTGATGCCCTTCCCAAGCGTCTGGTAAGCATACTCAGGCCGTACAACGTTGGTCACGCCGCTGCTCTCATTCAGCGAACAAGGTAGAGGTGCTGAGGATACGTTCCGGGGTAAGGGAGCTGTGAGAGTCTCGTTGCACATCTCGTAGGGCCTGAAAGAGGGACAATCCGAACAGAACAGTCCATCAATCTTTTGCGTGAAGTTGGTAAGAAGAGGATCATAATGTGTTATTGGCACACTGTGGGTGGTTACGTGAAGCCAATTGTCTGTGGTCGTGGTTAGGAAGCGTGAACGAAAATATGGGACCCTGTGCCTACCGCCCGCGATCACGAGAAGCCTTGACGATAGGAAAGTCAGCCTTAGGTATCCAATCCGTGAAATAGGCTCACCCACGTCAGTAAACTCGCTGTGAGCAGTCCGAACCCGGCGACGGTGACAACACGAAAACTGAACGGCGATCGATGAGCAGTTTTGTTCCTTTTGCCTATCATATGACTACCCCAACGCCACAGTCCAACTATTCAAATCCGAGTAATTAGCCTCGTCAGCGTCTGTTTATTAGTGGATTGGACAGATTCCGTATGAACCTATGCGTTGCGAAATTCTGGACCCGTGTTTATTGCCTTGATTGTGCGGGAAGGCGTTACTCTCTGAGGTGGACATACCATGGCTTCCTCTGATAATCTCACTCAAGAATGGTGGCCGCTGATCAGAGGTTGTGCTGCCTTCGATTGTCTCTCGGAGGACCTCTCGAGCAACGGCATATAAAAAGATCACCATGAAAGGTGCGATAACAATTTCCGCGATGTTGCTCGCCCAGCTACCCAAGAGCAGAAAAGAGCCTGGCGAGATTCCCGTATAAAATGCAGTTGCAGTATCGTAGAATGTTACAGGGAGCTCAGATGTTCCAACGAAAAGGTGCGGTCTCTCGCGCGCCGAAACATTGAAGACAAAGCTGACAAGTATCAACGCAATAACGAGCAATGGCAGTGATACAGTCGCAAAGGCAAGAAGCAGGTCTCGTTTTCTGTTCAGCCGTGGAGTTCTGTCATTCTTCATGTTCGTGTCGGAATAGCGTCTCCAAGCTTGGATGTCGAACACATCAATTGCTTTTGGCGACCGTGTGTTTCAAGAAGAAAGAAGGAGATGAAGCTCCGATCGAAGCTTTGCAAGTCTTTTGGATGAGGCTGAGATGGCAAGGGTGCTTTTGTCAGCCGCATGGCGCTTGAAAGCAGGTCATTCATAGGGTGTACGGTGTGTCGTGTAGCGAAGCCCAACCAACCAAAGAGTATACTGCACTTCCTATCTTACTACAATTGGAAATGACTGCGTCAAACCGCTGTGCATGATTCCGAACTCCTTTTAAATTATTCCCAATTAAATTCTGACAGACCTTTTGCCAGAATCCTCGAGTCTTCTGACGAAATTGAAATTTCAACCATCAACACTACAAGTTCGCGGAGCGCGAGATAGAGTATATACTTCTTACGTCATTCCTACACCTTCAGCCAGAAAGCAGTCAAGAATACTCAGACCCTGATCCCCGGAAATTATTGTGGCAGTGCCACCAAATCAAGGTGGGAAGGGGGCCTGATCGCGCCGTATGGAATTCTAGAAAGCGCCTACGTTACCTTAAGGCCTGGAAGCACCCAATTCCATTGCCTCAGTTCTCAGATGTGTTTGCGCCAAGCCCCTTCGGGTTGGCGGCTGACAAGCACCTCCAGTAAAAGCACTGCTGACTTTAGTCAGCATGTCAGCCCGCTAGGGGCTTGGCATTTTCACTCCGAGAACTAAGGCAAGCACCCAGGGCTGGATGCTGGATGTGGTGAAAGGCCTGTTAGATTCCTTCCAATCATTAAGGACATTTCCCAATTGCATTTTGGCCTAAGGGGAAGGACATCGAGTGTGGGTTGTGCGAGCACACATTAGATAACGGGGGTATCGGCGCAGCGACTTAATTAGTACTCGTGCAATTATTCTGTATTCACATTACATGTTCAGCCCGTTTAGCCCTTTGTTGCATGTTGAGGTTGCATATAAGAGTAGTATCGAGCCATTTATGTATTATGTAAGGTTAAGGCATGTCCGGGCCGGATGTCGCCGCGCCTTTCATCGCTGTCCTGTGGTCATCTTACTTTAGGGTCCGTACAATTCGCAATCTCATAATATACCGATATTGATTACCTCGAGGGGCAACATAGGCGTTGGACATGTATGTCAAGTCTCGACTAACCGGAAAGAAGCATAACCTATGTATCTGCAGTCTCTATCGTCGATATTCGAGGACTGATTGTGAAGTATCAGTACGGCTACTCGCTTCTGTTTCATTTCGTAATGAATCGTGCATCAAGAGAGATCAAAGTAATTAAGATCAAAGACAGAGTTAAACATTATCAAGGCACGCAGACACTCTTCATGCTTGTCGACTAATCGTCTTGTCAGGCACCATATATTTCGTGTCGGCAACTTTCACATACGGCTTGAGGAGAGATCTTCTGATCCGTACGTGAACACCGAGTCATAGCAGCTTGTACCTGCATCGCAGCATCACAGCATAGGGTTCATGTGCAAGGAGAGGAAATCAAAGGTGGAACCTCATGATGGGATGACTTTTCCTGCTCCACTGACGCCTTTAAAACCGCTGATGTCGGTAGCCGTGTTTGTAGTCAAAGCCATGTCCCCCTCTGTCCGCACTGAGCCCCATGTGACTTTCCATCGAGAAAGAGCATTATCCCATTCCATAAGCGGACATTGCTGGAAAACATCCTCCCACATCCGTCGCATGTACCTTTGCGTGAACGTATGCCAAGAATGTGTCACATTGTCGTTCCTTCCAACCACAGGGGCATGCTCTTCAGGACTCAGGACTCTGCGCTTCCGAGGGCCTTCCCAAGGAACCTTACCGAGAGCGTGGTCCTTCAGCCGGTACCATTCTTCTTCTGGTAGCGGAGGCATCAATCTCTCCAGTGTTTCCTTGTACCATTGTTTCTTAATGTTCTTCGCCCTGTTTCTAGGGAAAGGCCGCCCCCAAGAGTTGATTTCCGGGATTTCGGGCTTCGTCGATTTCAGGTTAGGCTTGGTGAACATCTGGTCCTTTTGCGCTTTCTGCGATCTGATAAGTGCAACCATCTTCTCCGTCAATCGTGGCTCTTTGACATTAGGGGACGATCGGTTTGATTCTAGGGCATCGGCGAGCTCCTGAAGCGCTGTTTCGTCAACAGGGATCGGCTTTTTGGGCATCAGCTCTCTCAGTAGCTCATGTTTTCTCTTCCCTCGTCGCCCGTATGTGATTTCTAAGACCTTCTGCATGTGTGGTCGTGACCCGTGATTGGCGTCGATGAGGAATTTTACGCCTTGTCGGGCCTCTGCCATATGTTCGTTCGTGCGGCGCTTTGGAACTAATTTTTGCGTTTTGCGAGATGCCTTCTGACGAGGCCAATCGGCGCGGAATCGGCGAATTATGTGGCCATGAAAATATTGTCGAGACGCTTGATCGGGAAGATAGCTGGCCTGGCGAAGCAATGCTCGAAAGAGATGGAGAGGGTCCGCAGGATACCCAAGGGATCCCACATCCGTCTTTTGCTCTGTAGCTCCATCCGATGGGGTAGTAGATTTCGGTAGGCGGTTGGCTTCCCCCGGCTTAGATACCACTTCTCCTACCCTCTTGTAGCTTGGGTTAGAGAGATGTTGTAGACCTCTGAGTAGTCGTCCGCCCTCGCGCACCATGATGGCTCCTGACTATCGAGGGAGCTTGCTCCGTGTCTGACATACTGCTGGAATAAGCGTCTGGTCGGAACAACGCTCGGGGTTGATCAAAGTAAAAGCCGAGTTCGGGTCCATGGAGGAAACAGGGAGAATGAAGCGAGTCCGAAAGAACGTAGTGTCGAAAGTCGGTAGCGCCTAGCCGCGTCGCTAAAGTAGATCGCGCCAAGCCCACCCCTCCCAGAGAACGTAAGACGCGTTATTGCGCAAGATAGACGATTTATCGCCATTGGATGGGAAACCCCTTCTTCTCTGTTCATTTGACGTCGAATATCCAGGCCTGATACATCGTAAGATTGCACTGACCAGGAGCCCAATCGCTCGGCATTGCCTCCGAAGGCGCACCTTTCTCTGACTGGCCTCAACACCCATGGCTTCAGCTATTCACGCCGCTTCCCCGCTGTATCCCCCTCCGTCATTCTCGCAGAACAGTGTGGATGGTTCCATGAACGGTGTACACCATTCCCAGCCAGGCCCGAACTCGTTCGACGCTTCGCGATCCGTTGTGACGACCCCGACCCCTACTCCCCCGGCATCGAGGGGAAACCAACACATCATGTCCTTCAACAGCGCCAGCTTCGGTCCACCCAACGGCTATCATTCACAGCAGAATACCCCGCGGGCTTTTGCTGAGGCGAACGGCAATCATGCCAGGCAATACTCCCAAGGCCAGGGTCAGCAGCCCCAAATATATACCGTACGAATACATCTTGTTCCGATGCTTGTCGTGCACAGACCGAACACCAACTGACAACTAGTGGCCGTAGGCTATGTACTCAGGTGTGAATGTATATGAGATGATGGTAGGCGAAATCGCGGTCATGCGGCGGCGCAATGATTCGTGGTTAAATGCAACCCAAATATTGAAGGTTGCCGGTGTTGAAAAAGGTAAACGTACAAAGGTTCTAGAGAAAGAAATTTTGTCAGGAGAATATGAAAAGGTTCAAGGGGGTTATGGGAAATACCAAGGAACATGGATCAATTACAGGAGGGGTCTGGAGTTCTGCCACCAGTACGGAGTAGAAGAACTTCTACGCCCACTACTGCAGTATGATATGGGTCAGGATGGGATGACAGTGGCCGGGCAAGGAAGCATCGAGACCCCCACTAAGGAGCAAGCAATGGCAGCTCAGAGAAAAAGAAACATGATGAGTGGTGGGGTTGAAAATCGGCCGTCTGCTTCATCACCAAATGGGACCTTTTTCAAGAATATATCAAAGACCGCGGCTAATGCCGTTAGCGCCATTAACAAAGCACGATTCGATTCGCCTGGCCCACGACCAAGCAGTGTCAACAAACGCCCAAATATGGCCCGACGATCATCACAGCAGATGATGGGGAGTCAAGAATCAGCATTCGGCCCAAGCAGTCAGCAGAGCATGCAAAGCATGAACTCGGAGCATAGCTTCAGCAACAGCCAACTTGACCCCTCTTTAAGGGCTCACAACGGGCCATATTACAGCAGCAACAACGATCACAATGTCAACGGGGACGTCAACGAGCCACCACGCAAACGAGCCCGACCCTCATCCAGTCAAGATCCATTTGGCTATGATACGGTTGAAGCTATGGACACTTCGATGCACGACCTGACTCCAACAGAACCAGTTGCCTCCTTCCATCACCAGCACCCCCAGCCAGGGCCAAATCTCGCTCACACTGGACTATCGCCACTTCCGCAACCGTCAAGCAGCTCGGCAGCCGAGAAGCAAAAATTACTCACATCCCTTTTCCTTGACCCTGCACATACAGATTTTTCGAAACATCAGGCTTTCCTACGCTTGTCTGGTGATGACCTTGACATTCCTATTGATGGAACGGCTCATACTGCTCTTCACTGGGCAGCGACTCTTGCACATACCTCACTTGTGCGTGCGCTGATCAACAAGGGGGCTAGCATCTTCCGTCTGAATGGCGGAGGCGAAACAGCTCTCATCCGTGCTGCGCTTACCACCAACAACATGGACAACAGCACCTTTCCCGAGCTGCTTGAGCTGCTTGGCCCCACCATAGAGATTCGTGATGGCCGTGGGCGTACAGTCTTGCATCACATTGCCGTCTCATCAGCAGTCAAAGGCAGAGGATCAGCCTGTAGATATTACCTTGAATGCCTGCTCGAATTTTGCGTCCGTCAAGGCAGCGCACCGAACAGCCAACAGAACTCCTTCCAGAATGCGCCGGAAGCCCCTATGCTGCCGGCAATGAAATCAATGAGCCTCGCGAGGTTCATGGCCGAAATAGTCAACGCTCCGGACATGTCAGGAGATACAGCATTGAACCTTGCAGCCAGAGTAGGCAATCGAAGCATTATCCACCAACTCATTGAGGTTGGCGCCAATCCTACCATCCCCAACCGAGGAGGCTTGAAGCCCATCGACTTTGGTGTTGGCGGTGAGCCAGAGTCGACTGATGTCCAGCCAACAAGCAGCCAACTCACCAAGACCGACAATGCCCCTGCAAGCAAAGTCAACGAAAGCAGTCAAGAACTCATGGCCTGTAAGCTTTTCTCTCTCCTCAATTTCCACCAACCCCTATTTCCACCATTTCCCACCCCTAACGACCCCTATCCATTCCACATTGCCCATTAATCTCGCAACCACTAAACCCCCACAGCCATGCAAAACCTCCTCACCGAAACCTCCACCTCCTTCAAATCCGAGCTCCAGCAAAAACAATCCCTCATCGACCAAACCCACCTCGCCCTCCGCGAAGCCACCTCCCTCCTCGCCGACGAACGCCGCCGCCTCGCCTCCCTCGAGCAAAAAGCCACCACGCGCAACCACCTCCGCCAGCAGTGCGCCAACCTCCGCCGCGCCAACGCCCTCCACCGCGCCGAGTTCGCCCGCAGCGGCGCCCCCGGCGTTCTCAAGGAGGATGTCAAAATCGGGGAAGCCGACGCGGGGCTGCAGATCAATGCCTCCCTCTTCAACTCAAGCACGGATCCGGAGAATCTGACGCCGCAGCAGATTGCAGCGCTGGCGGCGATGCCGTCGACGGCTGTGCTGCAGGCGAGGAAGGAAGCGTACCAGGTTACGAATATGCGGCTGGAGCAGCAGAAGACGCAGTTGAAGAGTCAGAGCTTTGAGCTGGAGGCGCAGATGAGAAGGATTGTGTCGCTGTGTACGGGTGTTGAGGAGGGGAAGGTGGATGAGATGCTGGAGGGGCTGCAGGCTGCGGTGGAGAGTGAGAGGGGGGGGGAGGTGGATGTGGGGCGGGTGAGGGAGTTTTTGAGGAGGGTGGAGAGGGGGGGGGGAGTAAGGAACC
>JAABUQ010001658.1_pt1 | contig 46805 bp, 44 predicted proteins | sample 5560001 | NCBI WGS metagenome assembly JAABUQ01 (sample SAMN10711888, study PRJNA513371) | rock metagenome | isolation source: Antarctica rocks | place: Antarctica: Victoria Land, Finger Mt nord | collected 2015-12-18
CGGGACGCTGCGTGACCACGCCCGTGCGATTCCGGCGCCGCCGCAAGCTCTCCTAGACCGGACGAGGCGGCAAGCGGTCCTAGACCTCGCGGCTTTTGGGTAAGCGCCCAGTCGCCACAGGCCTTAGAGCGCCGCGGCGGTGAACTGATTCCAATTGTCGACGATAAGGCCGATGAGGATGACGAGGCTCGTCAAAATGATGATGTTCAAAAGGCGATCGTCGATCTTCACGGCTAAGCCGCTCCCGCGCGTCGAGCGAAGTACGGGTTCGGCGCTATGTGGGACGACGTACGGTCGCAAGCGGGCGACGGGGTTCTCTGGTTCACGGCGGACGGCTACTCCTCGGGGCTTACGGTGCCGCATTGAGTATGCGCGCTCACGTAACGAACTGGCAGGCATCTTTGGTCCTAAGACGTGTTAAATTGTGGCTAAGCGCGCGCGCCCGGCGGCGCTCTGTCGCGACCTTGATCGCAGGAAGCCTCGCGCTCGCTTGTGCGCGCGCCGGCGGCGCGCAGACGACGGTGCCGGCGCTACAAGATGGTGCCGCGCTGTATGACGCGGCTTACGACCGGTGGAAGGCACTGCCTACGGCGCCCTACGTGACCTACGACGCCGACTTCGTCGCGACGTATCACGGCAAACGTCAAGAGCGGAAATACGCCGTCGCGTACCGCGCCCGCGATGGGCAGTGTCTGGTGACCGGCATCGCGCTCGACGCCCGCGACCGCCCGGACGCGCCGCAGATCACCGATCGCTGCTTCGGTCCCGACTTCGCCTTCACGTTTGTGCCGCAGCGGCGTAACGCACGCGGCGCGAGCGGGCTTGCCGGCGGGGTGCCGCTCGACATTCCGACTCCCGAACCGAGCGCGAGCGATCAGCCACGCACGATCGGACGCGTCAGCGTGCGGTCGCGACCCTATGCGATTACCGTCATCGGTGACGAAGAGATCGGCGCCGTTCGAACCGTGCATCTCGCGCTGCGGCCGCTGCGCGATCCGAGCAAGCACATCTTGCGCGACCTGTGGATCGACCCTTCCACGCGCGGCGTCGTGCGACTGGGCGGTGAGGTCGAGGCGGGTGCCAACTTCGCGCACGTCGTCTTTACGGCGACGTATGCCGAAGATGCGCGGACGCAAAGGTTGCAAACGGTGATCGGCTACGTGAAGGCGCAACTGCTGCTCGTGAAGGTCGGCGCGGACATCGCCTTCGCGCAGACGTCGTACGCGCTGCCCGCGACGCTACCCGACTGGTACTTCGACAAGACCGCCTATCGCGCACACCGCGCGGCGTCACCGGCGCCGCGATCCACATCGAGCGGCTCGTAACGGTTGCTGCGCCGTACCGTCTCGATCTGACGGTTGCGGTGCTGCGACGCTTCTCCACGAACATCGTCGACACGGTGGCTGCCGACGGCACGTACGCGCGCGCACTCACCGGCTTCGTGGCGCCCGCCATCGTGACGGTGCGGCAGCGCGAGCCGGCTGCCATTGCCGTCGAGGTCGACGCCACGCCCGGTGAAGACGCGCGAGCGCTCGCGGTCGTGCGACGCATGCTCGGGACGGACCGCAGTCTCACGCGCTTCGATCGCGGTGCGCGCAAGATCGAGTGGTTGCGCGCGCTTGCGGTGCGCATGCGCGGCGTCAAACCGCCGCGCTATCCGACGCTGTGGGAAGCCTGCGTCAACGCCGTCGTCTTTCAACAGGTGAGCATCATCTCCGCAAGCGCGATGCTGCGACGAACGATTCTAGCGCTCGGTGAACCGGTCCAGCACGCGGGAATCGCGCTGTACGCGTTTCCCGAGCCGGCAGCCTTTCTCGCGGCCTCCGATGCTGCGTTGCGAACAGCGGGTTTGAGCGCGGCGAAGGTCGCGACGTTGCGCCGCATCGCGGACGCACTGCTCGCCGGATCGATCGATGAGGCAATGCTCGAGGAGCGCGCCAGTCCGGACGCAGTAGCGCTGCTTTGCGGCATCAAGGGCATCGGAGCGTGGACGGCCGCCGTAATTCTGTTGCGAGGTCTGGGACGGCTCGACGTCTTTCCGATGAACGACTCGGGCGTCGCACGCAGCATCGCAGCGCTCGCCGGCGGCAGCGTCGATGTGCCGACCGCACTCGCACTTCTGGGCGATGAGCGGGGCATGCTGTACTACCATCTGCTGCTCGCACGGCTCGAAGTGCGCGGCGACGTGTGATGGTTCGCTGCCTTCAGCGCTGCGGTACGCGTTCGGACGTTCGCCCACCGAGGCCATAGCGGCGTGCGACCGACTCGGCGGCCTCGATTGCAGCAGCGACCGCCGCTTCATCGGGCCATTGCACGCTCGGCAGAAGCCAGTAGCGAGACATGCTTTCGAGCTTCCCGCGATAGGCGCGTTGGATCGACTCGAAATCGTGCCGCGTGAGCGTCGCATCGCGCAGCGCATACCCCGCGTCTTCCAGCGCCCCTCGAACGCTCGCAAACGATGCGCTCGGTTGGGCCATCTCGAGCGACGCGCGCATTCCGAAATACGCAACGAACGTGTCGACGAGCCGCTGACCCGCCATGAGCGTTCGCGCCGCTTCATGCTCCGCGTCGCTCTCGACGAAGCAGATGATGAGCGCCGCCGCATCCATCACGGCGGCAAGCGTGCTCACCCACGAGTCATCTTCCCGCGTCGAGCGGAAGTAGGCGAGAATCGGATAAGCGAGGTGGCTCTCGGTGACGGCTGCGATCCATCTCCGCGCATCGCGAAACAGCGTCGTCAGATCGTCGTAGCGATGCGAACGGTCTACCGTCAGCAAAAGCGACAAGCCGGTTGGCGTCGCATCGACTCGCTGCGACACGGTTGCGATGAAAAACTCGCGCTGTTGAAAGCCGCCCAGAATCGAAAACAAGAACGTCGCAACGACCGCAATGACCGCGAACCCCGTCGCCCCCGCGACGACGGAGAGAACGCGGGTGGCGGCCGAAATGGGATGAAAGTCGCCGTAGCCGATCGTCAAGAACGTAGTCCCTGCGAAATAGAGTGCTTCTCCGAACGTCGCCAAGTGCGGCGCGACCTGGGAGCGCAGCGCGAAGAACATGAGTCCATAACCGGCGACGAGCGCCACGACCCAGCTCACGAGAAAGACGGCGAGCATGAACGATGCGTAGACGCCCAGGACCGTCGTTCGCGTGGATGACGCGAAGCGACTGTCGACCCGCGTGAGGCCGCGCCAGGCAAGGCGCGAAAGCAGGGCGCTCAGACGCAGCAGCCGGTTGGCGGGCCGTGGCAAGACGACCGACTGAAAGATGTCGGCGAGCACCAGTGCCACGAGGCTCAGGCCGCCGCAAAAGAGGATCGTACCAATTACCACGAGCCTCCCGCTATCGCAAAGTGCGGCCGACGTCCTGGGTGCGGACCTCCGACCGGAAGGCCTGGAACCGCTCTGCAACCCGGCGGTGGTCTTGGGAGATACGATGAATACGAAACTCGAGCAGGCCATAACGATCCAGCGCTCCGGCGAACGGGCGCACGTCGATCTCGGGTGGCTGCAAACGTACCACTCCTTCAGCTTCGCCGACTACTACGATCCCGAGAATCTGAACTGGGGCGCACTGCGCGTCTTCAACGACGATGTGATCGCGCCGGGCGAGGGCTTCGGAACGCATCCGCATCGCGATATGGAAATTCTGACCTACGTTCTGGATGGCGAGCTCGCGCATTCGGACTCGATGGGCAACGTTCGCGTCGTGGGGCCGGGCGCCGTGCAGTACCTCAGCGCCGGCACCGGCATCACGCACGCCGAGTACAATGCCCGCGACGACCGCGCGGTACACCTCGTCCAGATGTGGGTCACGCCGCGCGCTCGCGGGCTCGCGCCGCGCTACGGTCAGGTCGACTTCACGCTGGCGGACCGCGACGGCCGTTGGCTCGCAGTCGCGACCGGCGAACCGAACCTCGAGGCACCGATTGCGATCTGGCAGGATGCGACGGCCTATGTCGCGCGACTCGACGCAATCACGCTGCGTAAGGCGGTGCGGACCGGACGCTACGCGTTCTTGTTCGTCGCGGACGGCGAAGTGACGCTCGGCGGCGAGACGCTGCGCAAGGGAGATGCAGCGCGTTTGCGCGGGCCATTAGACATCGCCGTCTCGGGTACGGGCGAGGTCGTGCTCTGGGATACGCCGCCGGCGGGGGAAGTCGCATGAACGAGATTCCTTGCACGCACCTCGCGACCATCCGCGACGTGCGCCCGAGCGCCAATGGCTGCGAGGAGTGTCTGCGCATGGGCGAGGGGTGGGTCCACCTGCGCATGTGCCTGGAGTGCGGTCACGTCGGCTGCTGCGATTCATCCAAGAACAAGCACGCGACCAAACACTTCCACGGCTCGCGCCATCCGATCATCGCATCGCGCGAGCCGGGCGAAGATTGGAAGTTCTGTTACGTCGACGACGTGATGTGGGAGTAGCGGACTGGCCGACCGGCAGCGAGCTGCGCGGCTACGCCTCGATACCGAACGATCCCGCCGCCCTGGTCCTGCTCGTACACGGGTTCGGCGAGCATGCGGGCCGGCACGCGGCGACCATGGGTCGCTTTGCCGCGCGCGGCATCGCGACGATCGCATACGACCATCGCGGGCACGGACGATCGCCCGGAAAGCGTGCGCTAGTCGAACGCTTCGAGCACCTCGTCGACGACTCGCTCGCGATGCGGGAGCGCATTACACTGCAGTTCCCTGCGCTGCCGCGCTTTTTGATGGGCGACAGTCTGGGCGGCCTGCTGGCCATTCGCAGCGTGCAGCGGTACGGCGGCGGCTTGACCGGCGTCGTGGTCGTCGCGCCGGCGCTCGATATCGCGGGCGGCATACCGCGCGGCGTGCAACGCGCGTTGTCGGCGCTCGGCGAACTTTTACCGGAGCTGCCGGCGACGTCGCTCGACGTCACGGCGCTCTCGCGCGATCCCTCCATCGCTGCGGCGTTCCTCGCCGATCCGCTGACGCATCACGGCCGCGTTCCATTGCGAACCGCAACGGAGATGGTCGCCGCCGGACGCGCGGCGTTTGCCGATGCGGGACGCTTTGCGTTGCCGGCGCTGATCCTGCACGGCACCGCCGACCGGATCGCTTCACCGGGCGCTTCACAGCGCTTCGCGAGAGCCGCGCGCAACGACGATCTGATGCTGCGGCTGCTGCCCGGTGCATATCACGAGCCCTTCAACGACCCAGGGGGCGAAGCGCTCGTCGACGAGACCGCCGACTGGATTCTCGCGCGCGCCGCGCGTACGTAGCCACTTACGCGCTTTGTTCGAACTGGCGCGCGAGGGACGGCAAACCTTCGCCGAAGGTGGGATGGATGCCGACGAAGTTGTCGAGGTCGCGCCACGTTGCGCGGCACTCGATCGCGAAGGCGATCGTGTGGATGATCTCGCCGGCTTCGTAGCCGACGAACGTTGCGCCGACGATCGCGTCGCTCTGCGCGTCGACGACGAGCCGGAAGAAACCCTCGGGTAGGTTCCACTCCTCACCGCGCGCGACGTCGGTCAGCTGCAGCGTCTCGACGCGCACGTTGCGTCCGGCCTGGCGCGCCTGGGCCTCGTTTTGACCGGTACGCGCGAGTTGTGGTTCGGTGAACGTCGTGTATGAGAGCACGCGGTCGTCGCGCGTACGCGGCGTGCCGCCGAAGGTGGAAAGCAGTCGCCGGTGGTCTTCCCACGACACGTGCGTGAAGGCCGGTTGTCCTGCGATCTCGCCGATCGCATACACGCCGGGACATGTGGTTTGCAAGTACTCGTTGACCTTGACGGTGCCGCGCTCGTCGAGTTCGACCTGCGAGCGGTGCGCTTGCAAGTCGGCGCTGTTGGGCGTGCGGCCCGCAGCGACGAGAACGCACTCGGCCTCGAGCGTCGTGCCGTTATCGAAACCGAGCGTAAAGACGCGGCCAGCGTGGCGGACCGACGTCGTCTTACAATCGAGTTGAAACGTCGCGCCGTCGCGTTCCATCGCCTGGCGTACGACGTCGACTGCGTCCTGATCTTCCTGGGCCATGATCTTCTCGCCCGACGTGCAGATCGTGACTTGCGAGCCCAGGCGCTGCGCACCCTGACCGAGTTCGAGACCGACGTAGCCGCCCCCGATGACCGCGAGTCGCCGCGGCAGCGTCTCTTGATCGAACCACGTGACGTTCGTGCGGTACGGCGTGTCGGCGAGTCCATCGATCGGCGGACAGGTGGGATTCGAGCCCGTATCGATGACGACGAGCGGCGCGCGCACTTCGCGGCCGCCGCCCGCAACGGTTCGCTCGCCCGTGAACGCGGCACTCGCCCGTATCAAGTCGACGGTCGATTCCGCGAACTTCTTCTCATTGCCCGCGTGCCACTCGTCGCGGACCCAGCGCACGCGTTGCATGACCGCGCGCTGATCGACGCGGACGTCGGCATGCACGCCCAGTGGCCCCGCCGCGCGCGCTCGTCCCGCGTTGTGCGCCGATGCCAGATACGCTTTCGACGGCGTGCAGCCGTAGTTCACGCACGTGCCGCCGAGCCGGCCGCGCTCGAAGAGCACGGCGCGCTTTCCGTTCCGCGCGAACGCGAGCGCGAGCGGCGAGCCGCCTTGTCCGCTTCCGATAACGATGAGATCGACGTCTTCGGGCACTTCAACTCCTTATGAACGGCTGGCGTTAGTTATCCGCCCTGAACCACGACGCGTCGTTCTGCGGCACGCCACACGATTACAGCGAGCACCGCAAAGACGGTGAGCCAGGCCACTTGCGTCGCAATCGCGCCGGCCCACGCCGACGGCGGGAGCTCGCCCACGTAGATCTGCAGCGGCGTCGAGTAGATCGCAGCGAACGGCGTCGCGCGCACGATTGCGCCCAGAACGCCTGGAAAGAGGACGAGCGGAATGATTTGGCCGCTGAGCAAGTCGGACGCCCAGCGGATCGAGAGCTGAATCGCGTGAATCTCGAGCGTCCAGAACGCCACTGCATTCATTACGAAGTTGATGAGAAAGTTCACGAGGTAGCCGAAGACGAATGCGAGCGCGAAGGTCATGAGCGTCAGTGGAGACGGCACGTCGACGTGGACGAAGAGGAGTGCGAGCGCGAGCGCGGGCAAGATCATCAGCGCGTGGAAGACCGTTTGGCCGAAGCCGTCGCTGAAAAAGAAGAACGGTAGGCTGATCGGCTTCATGAGGTCCGTCGCAATCGAGCCTTCACGGATGCGGATTTGAATCTGCCGCGTCCCGTCGACTTCCAGGATGAGCGACATCAGGAGTGCCACGGTCGAATAGGTGATGATCGCGTGGAGTGGCAGGCCCGCGGGCGCCGCGTTCTGACGGTAGAGTGCGGTCCAGAGCGCCCGCAACAGGTAGACCCGCAAGAGCAGCGAGATGATGTTCGTGGCGACCTCGACGCGGTACGTCGCCTCGCGCGCGAACGCTTTACGCGCGAATTCGAAATACGGGTTCGTCACGAGACGGGCGCGGGCAGCGGCGCGGGCGCCGTGTACCCCTCAACGTAGATACGCCGAATGATCGATTCGAGCTCCGGCTCCTCGATCGAAACATCCGTCACGCAGTAGCTTTCCGCGACCCGCCGGATGAGCGCATCGGCGCTGGTCGTTTTGCGGTCGAAGCGCAGGCGGACGACGTCACCGACGTGCGACTCGAGGTCGGCGCCGGCGACAGCGAAGGCGGCCGCCGGCTCGCACAACGTGACGACCAGCGTCCGATGCGTGCCGTACTGGTCCTTGATGCGGTCGATGAGTCCGTCGTAGATGACGCGGCCGTCGTCGATGAGGACGATGCGCCGGCACAGCCGCTCGACGTCCGCGAGATCGTGCGTCGTGAGGATGAACGTCGTGCCGCGCTCGGCATTGACGCGTGCGATGAACGTGCGGATCGCTTCCTTGGCAACGACGTCGAGCCCGATCGTCGGCTCGTCGAGGAAGACGATGCGCGGGTCGTGCAGCATCGCTGCCGCAAAGTCGCCGCGCATGCGCTGTCCGAGCGAGAGTTGCCGGACCGGCGTGTTCAAGAAGTCGCCCATCTCGAGCAGCTCCGTAAACTCCGCCATGTTGCGGCGGTACATCGCCTGGGAAATCGAATAGATCGCGCGCAGGAGTTCGAACGATTCGACGAGCGGCAGATCCCAATAGAGTTGACTGCGCTGCCCGAAGACGACGCCGATGTTGCGTGCGTTCTTTTTGCGTTCGGCGTACGGTACGAGCCCATTGACGCGCACGTCGCCGGAGGTCGGAACCAGAATGCCGGTGAGCATCTTGATCGTCGTCGACTTACCCGCGCCGTTGGGGCCGATGTAGCCGACGAGCTCGCCCGCTTCGAGCGACATCGTGACACCGTCGACGGCGACGCGGTCGACGTACGTCCGCGAAAAGAGCGTTCGCAGCGCCCCGGCGGCGCCGGGCGTCCGCTTCACCGAACGGAACACCTTGCGCAATTCGTGCGTCTGGATGATGGGCATGCTCCGCGATCTTCGCGCGCGGAGCGGTGCGCTCCGTTCGCACGGGAAAGACGGTCGCGTGGAATCGACCACGGTTTGGATCACGGGCGATCAATTGCTGCCGCGCCACCCGTCCTTTGCGGGGCTCGAGCGCGACGCTGCGGTCGTCTTGATGATCGAATCGCTCGCCCGGTCGCGTCAGAAGCCGTATCACAAGCGCAAGCTCGTGCTCATCTTCGCGGCGATGCGTGGCTACGCGGATGCATTGCGGCGCGCAGGCTGGGCCGTCGACTACCACGCCGAACGCGAAGACTTCGAAACGCCGCTCGCCGAGCACGTCCGGAACTACCGCCCCGCCCGCTTTCGCATGATGGCTGCGTCCGAGTACGGCGTGACCGAAAATATGTCGGCCGCCGTAGCGCGCCACGGTTTGGGCCTCGAAGTCGCGCCGCACGCAAATTTCGTCTCGACGGGCGAGGAGTTTGCGGAACTGTTTGCGCGCGGTCAGGCGCGCGTCACGATGGAGACGTTCTACCGGCGCATGCGACGCAAGACGGGTCTGCTGATGGATGGCGACGAGCCCGCCGGTGGCACGTGGAACTTCGATGCGGACAACCGGCTGCCGCCGGGGCGCGGCAAGTCGTTCCCAGCGCAGCCGGACGTCCCGCTACGTCAGCACGCACGTGATGCGATTGCGCTCGTCGAACGTCACTTCGCGAATAACCCCGGCACGATCGGCGCTTTCGACATTCCGACGACGCGCGACGACGCACTCGCGTATGCGGATGACTTTTTCGCGCACCGGCTCGACCAGTTCGGTCCCTATGAAGATGCGATGGTTGCGGGTGAAGCGCGGCTGTATCACTCGCGTCTCTCGGCGTTGATCAACGTCGGTCTGTTGCATCCGCTCGAGCTCTGCGAGCGGGCAGAACTGGCTTACCGAAATGGAATGGCACGTCTATCGTCCGTCGAGGGGTTCGTACGGCAGTTGATCGGCTGGCGCGAGTTCATCTGGCAAACGTACTGGCGCTTCATGCCGGAATACCGGACGCGCAACGCGCTGGGGGCGGACTTGCCTGTGCCGGTATTCTATCGCGACGGCGGGACCGATATGGCTTGCATCCGTGAAGCGATGCACGCCGTGCTCGAGCTCGGCTGGGCGCATCACATCCTGCGGCTGATGGTGCTCGGCAACTTCGCGTTGCTCGCCGGCATCGACCCCCAAGCGATGACGGACTGGTTCTGGTACATGTTCGTCGATGGCTACGATTGGGTGATGGTCCCCAACGTGATCGGCATGACCTTGCATGCCGACGGCGGCGTCGTCGGCACGAAACCCTACGCCGGGTCCGCGAACTACATCAACAAGATGTCGAATTTCTGCGGCACGTGCCGGTACGATCCCAAGGCGGTCGTCGGTGACGACGCCTGCCCGTACAATGCTCTGTACTGGGACTTCATGGCGCGCAACGAACGGCGCTTCGCGAAAAATCGGCGCATGACGCTACCGCTGCGGAACTGGCGAGCGAAGGACGCCACGCGGCAAGCGGCGGTTCGGGCGCGAGCCGCGGCGCTGCGCGAGAAGCTACGGCGCACCGAGCGCTTTTAGCGGAGGCGCGACCGCCGGCAGGCGGGTCCCGAACTGCCCATGGTGAACGTTACGCCATGCGCGCGCGGCTTAGGCCGATCGGCTTTATGGCGTTGCTTCTCGCCCTAGCGGCGCTTGCACCGTCGCTGGTCCGCTCTGAGCCGGCCAGCGTTCCGGACCCGCAGACGCTGCGTACGCGGCTCGCGGCCGCCGAAGGCTCGCAGCCCGAACGCGAACGGCTCGTCGAGACGTACACATTCGGCGGCGTCGCCGGCAAGACGGTCGTCATGCGGCACGGTGCGAACGTGCGCAGCGACGATGTCTACGGTCCCCTGACGACCGCCGCCGGCACCTACGACGCGTTGAAGTGGCATCAGAACGCCAACGGCGAAACCGTCCTCGAACAACCCGATCCCGGCCGAGCCGTTCCAGAACCGACGACGACGTCGGTCGCGTCAGTCATGGCGCCGCTCGCTACCTACGTCATTGCCGAGCTCAATACACACGGCTACGGCATCAAAGAGTACATCGACGCCGCGACCTACCGTATTGTACGCGACGAAACGATATCTCCGAGCGGAACCGTCGTGACGACGTACGATGATTTCCGGACGGTCGACGGCTTCACGCGTGCGTGGCATTGGACCATCCGCGATGGTCATCCCGAAGATGACGCGGACTACCGCATCGCAAGCGTTGATCGGCACGTCAACGAAGCGGACTTGAAGATTCCGCCCAGCCGCCGCATCTTCGTCGAATTTCCGAGTGGCAAGACCAAGGTCGAGCTTCCCGTGCACGAATGGGAGGGTCGTTTCATCGTTCGCGTGCAGGTCGGTTCGCGCGGACTCGATTTCCAGCTCGATACGGGCGCCGCCGGCATCGTGATGGACGAAGACGTCGTTCGCGAACTGGGCGTCCGGCACTTCGGCACGCTCTCCAACGGCTCCAGTGCGGGACGTTATCGTAAGTCGCTCGCGATCGTTCCGGAAATGTCTGTCGGGGAGTTGAAGATGCACGATGTTGCGATTTCGACGATTCCCCATATCGGCGGCGATGTGCCCAAGCTCTTCAAGGTCGTCGGCCTGCTCGGGTTCGATTTCATCGGCGATGTCGGGCTGGCCATCGATTACGAGCACGGTCGCGTTACGGCAACGAGCCCGGAATCGTTCGCCCCGCCGTCCGACAAGCGCGCCTTGGCGCTCTACGTTCGTCTCGGCAACGGCCAGCCCCAGGCGGACGTCATGGTCGACGGCACGCTCGGCGAACGCTTTCTGCTCGATACGGGCGCGAGCGGCAATATGTTCGTCTACGACTACTTTGCGCGCCATCATCCCGAGGCGATGCGTCACGCGCTCTACGTCGGCGACGCTCCGCGGTTTCTTGGCGTCGGCGGTGAGTTTGCGACGAGCCCGTACCGTTTCCACTCCGTGAAGGTCGGCGACGCCGTCTTCAAGGATCTCGTCGCCTATCGCGTAGACCCGGCGAAGTCGTATGAGACAGCGCAGGACGGTGTTCTCGGGGCGGGCTTCCTGCGGCTCTTTACGCTCTACATCGACTATCCAAATTCGATGTTCTACCTCGTGCCCAACGGCCGAAGCGACTTAGCGCGCGACTGACACGGGATTGGGCGGCCGGACGCGGAAGCCCGGCGCATGTTCGCGCGTCTATGCTCGATCGGATTCTTGACGTCGTCGCTTATCGGGACGGCGCTGCTGCCGGCTGCCGGCGACGCCGGCGCGGCAAGCGTCCCCGACCTCGCGACGCTGCGCGCCCGCGTCGCGGCGGCCGAAGGAACGCGACCCCAGCGGGACAAGGTCACCGAGACCTACGTTCACGGCGAAACTTCCGGACGACGAGTGGTGCTTCGCAGCGGCCATGACCTTCGCGTCGATGACACGTTCGGACCATTTACGACCTCCAGCGGAACATTCGGCGGCCAACGCTGGCGGCAGAACGAGAATGGTGAGACGGTTCTCGAGCAGCCGGATCCGGGACATGCTCTCGCTGAGACGAAGACGACCTCCGTTACGCACGTCACGGCGCCCGTCGACGCGTTCGTCATCGCGGTGCTCGACGCGCGCGGCGAGGGCACCAAAGAGTATATCGACCGCGTTACGTCGCGGCTGATTCGACACGATGACATCGACGCGGTCGCGACGACCGTCACGACGTACGACGATTTCCGCAAGACCAATGGATTCGTGCGCCCGTGGCATTGGACGATCCGAGACGGGCATCCCGAGAACGATGCCGAGTACCACGTCGTCAGCGACGATGGGGTAAGCGCCGCCGACCTGCAGATCCCGGCGAATCGGCGTATTTTGGTCGAGTTCCCCGCCGGCAAGACGATAGTCGATCTGCCGGCGCGGGAATTCGGCAGCCAGTTTCAAGTTCGCGTTGGCATCGGTGGTCGCGGTTACGACTTCACCCTCGACAGCGGCGCCGCCGGTATTTCGCTGGACGAGGACGTCGTTCGCGAACTCGGGCTCAAAACGTATGGCGCTTTCTCGAACGACTACAACGCCGGACGGTTTCGAGAGTCGCGCGCGGTCGTGCCCGAAATGTCCGTCGGCGAGCTGAAGATGCACGATGTCGCCGTCACGACGATCCCGCACCTCGCCACAGGCGCTGACGGGGTGTATAAGTCGGTGGGTCTGCTCGGCTTCGACTTCATCGGCGACGTCGCGCTCGCGATCGACTATATGAACGGCCGTGTTACGGCGACCAGTCCGGAGGCGTTTAGGCCGCGGAAAGATCCGCGCACATTCGCGATTCCGATCCGTCTAGGCACGGGCATCCCGCAAACCGATGTGATGGTGAACGACGCGCTGGGCGAACGCTTCGCAATCGACACCGGTTGGGGTACGAACATGGGGATCTTCGACTTCTTCGCCCGGCGCCATCCCGAAGCGATGCGCGGCGAAACGTACGCCGGCAATGAGCCGCGGTTCATCGGCGTAGGCGGCGAGGTAAGAGCGACGCCGTACCGGTTCGCCTCGGTGAAGGTCGGAAATATCGTCTTTAAAGATTTCATTGCCGATCGCATCGCGTCGACCAAGCAGTATGCTTTCGGCGATGACGGCGTCATCGGCGTCGGGCTCTTGCAGCACTTCACCGTTTACACCGACTACGGAAACTCGACGTTGTATCTCGTGCCGAACGGCCGGCACGACGTATAGAAGGATCCTGCTCTTAGGAGGCCGCTGTGACTTCGGCACCTTCTCGCATGCGCACGTCGCCGCCGTGCGCTTGCGCGACGCGCGCCGCCATCGCAAGGATCGTAAGCATCGGATTGACGCCACTCGCCTGTGGGAAGAGCGAGGCGTCGGCGACGAGCAGGTTCTCGTAGCCCCACACGGCGCCGGTCGGATCGACGACGGACTTTTGGGGATCGGCACCGAGCGCCGCCGTTCCCATCTGGTGCGCGGAGAAGAAGACCTGACGATTCGACCCATAGCCGATGCGGCCGAGCCGTTCCACGAACGCCGAGCGCCGCGCGGGCGTCCATTCGTCGCACGCGATTTCGATTGGTGCATTGTGCAGCGTCGTCACGCGCGCGGCGCCTGCGGCGAACGCGATATCGGCCATTCCGGCGATGGCCGCGAGCAAATTCTCGCCGTCGTGCGGTGAGACGCGGTACCGGATCTGCGCTTCGTCGTCGAGTTCGATGCGCCCGGGGTCGCGGTCGCGCGTGACGGCGATGAGTGATGCCGCGTAACGGAAGCGCGCCATCAACGCGGCGTGCTTCACGCGATCGACCCATGGCAACGAAATGCCGCCGATACCGGGATGCGACGGTGCGACCTCGATTTTGGGGCCGTAGTTGCCGGCGCGATAATTGTACGCATCGGAGTAGGCGCTCTGCATCGGTCCGTTCCAGGCCTCGATCGGGCGATCGAAGAGTGCGACGAGCGCGGAGACGGGATGGAGGAAGAGCCGCTTTCCGAGCAGCGGATGCGCGATGCCGCTGCGCGCCAAAATGCCCGGCGTGCGCAGCGAGCCACCACAGACGACGAATGTGTCGGCGACGATCTCGAAACGGCGTACGTCCCCGGTGCCGGCGCCCTGCGTCACGACGAGCCGGTCGGCGCGCGCGCCGCGCGTCACCACGCGTTCCGCCCGAGCGTTTACGTAGATCGCGCCGCCGCTGCGCGCAACGTCCGGTAAGAACGCGCGCGCGGTCGAGCGCTTCTTGCCGTACGCGCAGCCGAGTCCGCAATAGCCGCAGCCGTCGCCGCAATCGTCGGGTGCGTTGCGCGGCATCTCTCCTGAATGTACGCCCAGTGCTTTGCAGCCGTCGATAATCGTTCCGTTGTTCGCATTGTGGTGTTGCAGCGGAACGATGCCGAGCGCGCGCTCGAGATTCTCATAGTGCGGCCGCAGCTCGGCTCCAAGCCCGGCGATGCCACACTCCGCTTCCCATTCTGCGGCGATGCGTTCGGGCAGCCGAAACGACGTACACCAGTTGACGGTCGTGCCGCCGCCGAGCGTCGAACCCGCCAGGATCGCGACGCTGAGATCGTCCGTCGCCGTCAGACCGCCGTCGAGATAGAGGTCTTTCATGCCGATCTCGCGCTGCGCCATCGCGCTTGCGTCGAAGGCCCGGCCGGCTTCGAGGACGACGACGCGCTTGCCGGCGCGCGCGAACGCGCTCGCAACGACGCCGCCGCCCGCACCGCTGCCGATCACGACGACGTCCGCGGCAACACGTTCGCCGTCGCGTGCCGTTGCCAAGGGGAGTGGCGGATCCTTGGCGCCGTGGTCGTCGCGCGGGCCGGGATATCCAATGCGCCGCCACGTCGGATTCTCGGAGCCGGGCTCGCTCTCCGCATAGCACAGAAACAGCGTCAGACGTTTGAGCGCCGCGAAGCCGGAACGGAGTTTGGCAATGGGCGCGTTTGCAAAGAGCTTGAGCACGCCCGTGCGCGTCGCTTCGCTGCCGCGCATCGGCAGCGCGAGCAGGTCGAGCAACTCCTCGAGTTCGACCCGGCGCTTGGGGGTCAGCCCGTCGATCGCGAGCGACGCGTACTCGGTCACACGCTCGACGCGCGCGTCGGACGGCGCGAACGTTGCGACGACGTTGCGGAGAACGGCTCGGCGGCGAGCGTCCATAGTCCACCTGCAAAGAGAAGAAGCTCCGATACGCTTTGGACGCAGGCGTCGCGCTCCTGCTTCGGAAGCGATCCGCTCGTGAAGCGCCTTTCGATTTCGTCCGTTTTCGGTTGCGGTCTGGAGTGCAGTTCTCGTCGTCCTGCGCGAGGCGCGCTCAAAAACGAGCGTAACGAACGAGCTTAACTTAGCCGAGCGGCTGGGCCACGTCCGCGAACGTATTGACGGGTACGCCGTGCACCGAGACCGGTAGTCGGAATAAGCCGCCGAGCGTCGGGAAACGGCGGAGCAGATCTTCGCTCAGCCCATCTCTTAGTGACGTTACGTAAAGCCAACGACCGACGAAGCACGGCATGGTTGGTGCGGGAACCGGAAGTGCAATTTTGGCAAGCAGTTCTCCGCGCGGCGAGAACCTGTTGAGGCAGCCTGCCGTTACGCCAGCAGACCAATAACAACCCTCCACGTCACAGGCCGCCCCGTCCGGCCTGCCATCTTCATCGGAAAGCGTCGTCAGCCGGCGAAGGTTTGTCATTCGGCCGTTAGATGCATCGAAATCCCATGCCTCGATAAAACTCTGCCTGCTATCGGAGTGATACATCGTCCGACCATCAGCCGACCATGCGAGACCGTTGGAGACAACGTATCCGTCGGCTTTCCGTTCGATCGCCCCAGTCTGCGTGACGCGATACAGCGCGGCCGTCGGCTCTTTCGTCGGCCGATCGTCCATACTGCCGACCCAAAAGCAGCCGTCCGGTCCGACCTTTCCATCGTTGAGCCTGTTTGTCGTCGCTTCATTAAAGTCGTATGCAAAATTTGTAACGGTACCGGTGACCGTGTCCAAAAACACGATGCGATTTCGTAGGGCCACGATAAGCCGCCCGGAACGACACAGTCCGAAACTCCCAACGATGTCAGGCAACGTCCACGTCTCTTGCTTCCCGCTATCGATGCAAAAAGCATGAATGCGACCTGCTGGTATGTCGCAAAAGAGTACGCGTCTTCGTGTCGCATCCCAGAGGCAGCTTTCAGCCGTTCCGCATCGCGCGTCCCACACAAGCTCGCTCTCATTCATCGCCTCGTACCGAAGGTACCGATTCGAAACACGTTAGACGACCCGTATTCGCATGGTCAGCGTGCGGGTCCGATCGGCCGGAATGTGAAGCAACCCGGGCTTCGTCTCGAAGTCGCCGGCGAAACCGACCGGGCTCGCGTAGCCGTGCCACGGCTCGATGCACAGGAACGCTGCCCCCTTCTTCGACCATAGGCCAAGTTCTCGAAAGCCGTCCCAGCTGACTTCGATCGCTGGAGCACTCGGCGCAGTATATCGTACAGCGTTACTGGCCAGTTCGGTTAAAATTAGTGCATCTGCAAAGAAGAGCGACTCGCGTAGGTGGAGCGTGCGGCCTTGAATCGGCGTCTCATAGTTACGAAGCTCCAGCAAGCCCTCTTGCAGGCGCCGCACGGGCATCGGCTCGGCCTTCGAGAACTCTAGCGTGTGCACGTCTTTTTCGACGCCGAACACAAGGGGCCACCGAAAGGCGGGGTGAGCACCAACGGAGGCGGGCAACGTTTCCGGTCCTGGGTTTTTAACGGAGAAGTGCACTGCAAGCGTGCTACCTGTTACGGCATAGCGAATCTCGAAGCGAAACGCAAAGGGATATCGCTTCCTCGTTTCGGCGTCGTCTTCGAGCGCGAGCGTGCACGAGCTCTCGCGCTGTTCCTGCCACGCGAATTCGCGCTCGCGTGCAAAACCGTGTCGCCCCAGGGGATACCGCTTACCGTCGTGGAGCAGCGTGTTGCCCGGAAGCTCTCCCACGATTGGGAAGAGATTCGGCGCGTGTTGCGGCCAAATCGGCTCCGCTTGCCACAGAAGCTCGCCGTAGTCGCGGTGCCGCAGGGAAGATAGCTGCGCTCCCGCCGAGTTGACGGTAATTGCGAGTGAATCGCTCGTTAAGCGGTGCTGTGAGATGCGTCGTTCCTCACTGGCGTTGGCCGCTCGAGACACTCATACCGCGAGAAGCAGTCCCTTCACGACGGTCGCCGCGGAACCGCAAAGCGCAAGCCCAATGACGGCACCGCGCGCTTGCTGCGCTGAGACGACGCGGGTCAAAGCTTGACCGATTAGGACGCCGACTCCGAGTGCCGCGAACGCGCTGACGTATTGCACGCTACTGAGGGACGGTAACCCTTTCGCGATGATCGATCCGGTGTTGACGATGGCGAAATACACTTGAATAGATGCCACGAATTCGCGAAATTCCCAGCCGGTGCTCAGTGCGTAGAGCGTGATCGCCGGGCCGCCGACGCCCGCGGTTACATTCATAAAGCCACTTAGGGCGCCCGCGAAAACCGCACCGATGCGGCCGTGAAAGAGACGCAGATCTTTTACAACCAGTACTGCGATCAAGGCCGCGCAAACCACGAAGCCAATGACGATCATCAACAACGAGGCGGACAGCTCTCGCGAGAGCCAAGCCCCAGCCGGCACCGCGCAGAGGGCTGGAATCGCTAGCAGGAGCACGCGCCGTATCTCAACGTCGCGCCAAGTGGAAGCGAGCACGATGATGTTCGTGATGAGTGTCAGAAGATTCGCAAGCAAGACGCCTTGAAAAGGGCCCAGAACGAGAACGAGAAGCGGCGAACTGACGAGAGCGAAGCCTAATCCGGTAATGCGTTGCGTCGCGGCGCCGCACAACACACTTAGCATCATGATGACGAGTTGTTCCGTCGTCAAGGCGTGAGCCTTCGGCGACCGTCTAGCGATCGCCACGGCGCCCCGTGCTCACGCACTTCCGCGTCGCACTAGTTGAAAGCCCGTATTGACGATTCGTTCGGAGGGCGGGACGACGCTGCCGCCTAGCCCCGCGAGTATCAATCCTGCAACTTCATGTCCGATCCGGTCGCCCACCCGCATCGTCGTCAAAGGCGGCACCGAGCCGCTCGCAAACGGCAAATCGCCGAATCCGACAACTGCTAGTTGCTCCGGAACGGCCAAACCGCGCCGTTGGCATTCGAAGAGCACGCCGAGCGCAATGAGATCGTTCGAGCAGACAACGGCATCGAGGTGCGGTTCGGATTCGAGCGCCCGCCCCAGCAGTGTGGCACCCGCGTCGACGCTCGGCCGCTCCGGCACGTTGAACACAGGCGGCGGAGCAAGGCCCTCCTCCACGGCGGCGACTTCAAAACCTCGGGCGCGTTGCGCTGCGCGGCGATTCGCCTCCATTTGGGCGCCCAGGAACGCCACCCGCCGGCGACCTTGCTTCAGTACGTGGCGGGTCGCGCAAGCACCGACGTCACGGTGAACGAAACCGACCGCCATATCGATCGGTGATGGGCCGAGATCCCACATTTCGATGATCGGCGTGTTGCCGTTGAGCAGAATTTTACGAGTTGTCCGGGTATGCTCGAGTCCGGTCAAGACGATTGCAACCGGCGCCCACGAAAGCGACGTTCGCACGATCGTTTCTTCTTGGATGGGCAGATCCGCACTATAGGATAGTAGAAGCTGCAGGCCCTGGGCGAGCAACGTCGTCTGCAACGTCGACATGCTCTCGAAGATCAGATCGCTTCGAATTGAGGGCACGACGACGCAGACAATCCGCGAGGAGGCTGCCGCCAAACTTCCTGCCATCGAGTTCGGCACGTATCCCAGAAAGTCGACTGCGCGAGCCACGAGGACACCCGTGGGTCCTGCGACCGCTTCGGCTTTTCGTAGATACAACGACACGGTAGACGGCGACACGCCGGCGAGCCGCGCGACTTCCATAATGGTGACCCGCTGCATCTTGCGGCGCCGGCGCGGGCTTCTAGCGCCGCCGGAAGCTTGCCCGCGGACGTCCGTTCCTGCCGCCTTACTGACGCCTTTCAAGCGGTCCCCTTTTCGCACGTTGCCAAGAATTTGCCAAGGTGTTTCGCGGACGGCGTAATTGACTACCGTAGAATCGTAGCGCTATTATAGCTTACAATTCAAGTCTGGATGGGAAAGCGCGGTGCGGCGAACGATGGCCTCAGTAAGCTTCCATGCTCTGGAGAAGCGCTACGGCTCCCAGCACATCGTGCGCGGGATCGATCTGGCGATCGATGACGGAGAATTCGTCGTACTGGTCGGACCCTCGGGCTGCGGCAAGTCGACGACGCTCCGCATGCTCGCCGGACTCGAGTCGATCTCGGGCGGCGAGATCCGGATCGACGGCAAGGTCGTCAATGCGCTTCCGCCACGAGCGCGCGATGTTGCGATGGTCTTCCAAGACTACGCTCTGTATCCGCATAAGACGATTTATGAAAACATGGCGTTCGGTTTGCGCGTTCGGCGCCACCCCGCGGACGAAATCCAAAGCCGCGTCCATGAGGCCGCGGAGATTTTAGGCATCACGAACCTGCTGAAGCGCCGTCCGAAGGACCTCTCCGGCGGGCAGCGCCAGCGCGCTGCCATGGGCCGTGCGATCGTGCGCCGTCCGCAAGTGTTTTTATTTGACGAGCCGCTCTCCAATCTGGACGCGAACCTGCGCGGACAACTGCGCGCCGAGATCAAGAAACTGCATCAAACGGTCGGCACGACGAGCATCTTCGTTACGCACGATCAGACCGAGGCCATGACGCTTGCCGACCGCATCGTCATCCTCCGGGGCGGCGAAATACAGCAGGTCGGAACGCCGGACGAAATCTACGAGCGGCCCGTAAATATGTTCGTGGCCGGTTTCATCGGCGCGCCTTCCATGAGCTTCCTTCCAGCGCGGCGGCAAGACGGCCGGATCGCGCTCGCGGACGGAGTCGTCGTCGATAATAGTGCTGCGGGCGACGCGCGGGACGTGCTGGTCGGGATTCGGCCGGAGCATTTCGTCGTCGCGGACGACGCACGGCCGCAGATGCACGCCCGGGTGCAACTCGTGGAACCCCTGGGAGCCGATACGCTCGCGCACCTGCTACTTGGCGTCAAGACCGTTGTCGCGCGCTTCCCGCGCGAGGTCCGGCTAAAGGTCGGTGAGATGCTTCCACTGGGCGTCGATACGCACAACATTCATCTCTTCGACTCAGCAACCGAAGAGGCGTTGCGGTAGTGCGGCTAGGCCGCCTTGTGATCGCCCTGGCACTGCTCGTCGTGACCTCGGCGGCCGGTCCGGAAACGGTCCTGCGCGTCTATGTGACGGCCCAAGCGCGCCCTGACGTGATGCGCGAAGCACTCGACCGCTTTCAGAGAGAAAATCCCGGCATCGTCGCGGAGATCGAAACGGGCGGTTCGACGTCGGAACTGCAGAGCCAATACCTCAACACGACGCTGTCCGCAAGCGATCCGTCGCTGGACGTATTCTTGCTCGACGTCGTGCGCCCGGCGCAATTCGCCGCCTCCGATTGGCTCGTTCCGCTCGACAACGTCGTCGGCAATAAAACGGCGTTTCTCAAGCAATACCTTCCGGCCTATGCGGAAGCCGATGACGTCAGCGGTAAACTCGTCGCGCTTCCCGCTTTTGCCGATGCAATGTTCCTGTACTATCGTAGCGATTTGCTAAAAAAGTACCACTTGCCGGTACCGAAGGATTGGAATGGGCTCGCGCGCGAGTCGCAGACGATTCTTCGTGGCGAGCATCGGCCTGCGCTGCAGGGCGTAAGCTTTCAAGGCGCCGCAATCGAGGGCTCGGTGTGCACGTTCCTGCTTCCGTACTGGAGCCAAGGAAACACACTGGGTACGCCCGGTCACCTAGAGTTCAACGACGCGGCCGCCGCCCGTTCGCTCGGACTTTGGAGTGATTTTGTGCATAGCGGTGTGGCTCCCGCGAATGCGGGCGAAGTCACGACCGACCAGACGCGCCAAGACTTTGAGGCCGGCAACGCCGTTTTCGCGGTGCTCTGGTCGTACGGATGGGGCTACTTTCAAGGCACCGATTCGGCGGTGCGCGGCAAGACGGCGGTAGCGCCGCTACCGGCGATGCCGGACGGGCGTTCGGTGAGCTGTCTCGGCGGCTGGCAATGGGGCGTTTCAGCCTTCACACGCCATCGTCCGGAAGCGACGCGCCTCGTGCGCTTTCTCGCCACTCCCTACGTTGCCAAGCTCTTGTCGGTCAAGGCCGGCGTGCTTCCCGCATTGACCGCGCTGTATACCGATCGCGACGTCTTGGCGGCGAACCCGTGGTATAGCGAAGTTCGCGCCATCATGCAAACGGCTCACGCGCGGCCGGTAACGCCGCGTTACAACGAAACCAGTTACGTCATTCGAACGACCGTCAATGCGGTGCTGGCCGGCATTACGACGCCGACGACCGGCGCTGCCGAAATCGGTTCTGGGTTGAAGCGGACGATGCGGTGACCGGCGCATGTCGCTAACGCAACCGAGCGCGCCCGCTCGCAAGAGCATGGCGTGGGCAGCAGGCCCTGGGCAGCCCACGGGGCGCGGCGTCGCCGACCTTTCGAATGGCGCGCTCGGCGCGTTAATGCTTTTTCCCGCCTTCGCGCTGCTCGGCGTGATCGTCGTCTATCCCGTTTGCCGGCTCATTTGGACCAGCTTCTTCGATCTCAACCTAACGACGCACGCCGGCGCGCGCTTCGTCGGCTGGGACAACTACGGGCTTCTTTTTACGGACCCGGTCTTCTGGCGCGCGCTTCTCAATACGATCCTCATTACCGTCATTACGGTGCCGGGCGCGCTCGTCGTCGGTATGGTTCTCGCACTGGGAGCAAACTTGGCGTTTAAAAGGCAATGGCCGGTGCGTCTTTCGCTCCTCATTCCGTGGGCGCTACCGCTCGCGTTTACCGGTTTAATCTTTGCCTGGTTTTTCAACTCGCAGGACGGCGTCGTCAATGACGTCTTCGGGCGGTTGGGCCTGCCGCGATTCATCTGGTTCAACTCACCCGCGCTCTCCATGATGACGATTTGCCTGACGATCATCTGGAAGACGTCGTCGTTCATGGCGCTCATTTTGCTGGCCGGATTGCAATCGATTCCTGCGTCGCTCTACGAGGCGGCGGAGGTGGACGGCGCCGCCAAGGTGCGGCAGTTCTTTGAGATCACGCTGCCGATGCTGCGACCTGCGATCGTGGCCGCACTGATCTTTCGCACGATCACCGCGCTGCAAACCTTCGACATCCCGTATACGATGACGCGCGGCGGGCCCGGTACCACGACCGTAACGCTCGCTATGTACATTCACCAGAATACCGTCGATTTTCTCGACCTCGGCTACGGTTCGGCGCTCGCGGTCGTGATGTTTGTGCTGAGCATGGCGTTGACGGCGATCTATCTGCGCAATCTGCGGAGCCCGGGATGATGGGGCGCCCCGGATTTTTCACCCCGGGTCGTCTGCGATTTATCGTGGCCGCGGTTTTGATCCTCAACGGATTCTTTCCGCTCGTCTGGATGTTGCTCACGTCGCTTAAGACCGACAGCGAACTTGTAAGAACGCCGATCACCTACTTGCCGCGTCATCCGACGCTCGCAAATTACGTCCAGGCCTTCAGCGATCAACCCTTAGGGCGTTATCTCTTCAATAGCATTGCCGTAGCGTTGCTCTCGACGCTCTTGACGCTTCTGGTCGCGATGCTCGCGGCATACGCGCTGGCGCGGCTCGAATTGCGCTTTCGCGACCTTTTACTTGCCTTGATCATCGCCGTATCGACGTTCCCGCTCGTGACGTTGCTCGTGCCGCTCTTTCAAGTCATGCGAGCTTTGCACTTGCTCAACACGTACGTCGCTCTTATCTTGCCGTATTCGGTGCTCAGTCTGCCGATCTGCACGCTCGTCCTCATGACGTTCTTCGAAGGCATTCCGCCGAACCTCGAAAACGCCGCCATGGTGGACGGGTGCACGCGTTTGGCCACGCTCTTTAAGATCGTCGTCCCGCTGACGGCGCCCGGAATCTTCACCGCCAGCATCCTTGCCTTCGTGAACTCCTGGGATGAGTTTTTACTGGCAATGTCGTTCAATTCGAGCCCGATGATGCGCACGGTGCCCGTAGGAATCGTCCTCTACCAAGGACAGTTCAGTTTCCCGTGGGCGTTGATCGCTGCGGCCATCGTCGTCAGCGTCGTGCCCGTCGCGGCCCTGATCGTGGCCTTTCAGGAACGAGTGGTTTCCGGACTCACCGCGGGCGGTGTCAAGGGGTGAGCCGGGCGATTGGGGACTTGCGCAGCCAGCGCTGGTATGCCGCAAACGATATGCGCGGCTTCGCGCACCGGCAGCGCAGTCAGCAGATGGGTCTGCGCCGCGAAGAGTTCCTCGAGCGGCCGGTCATCGCCATCATCAACACCTGGAGCGAGCTCAGCCCCTGCCACGTTCATCTGCGGGACCGCGCGGCGGCCGTGAAGCGCGGGGTCCTCGAAGCCGGCGGATACCCCGTCGAATTGCCCGCGATGTCACTGGGCGAAGTGCTCGTCAAGCCGACCACGATGCTCTACCGGAACATTCTTGCCCTCGAAACCGAAGAGTTGTTGCGCTCGCTGCCGGTCGACGGCGCGGTGCTGCTCGGCGGCTGCGATAAAACGACGCCGGGATTACTGATGGGCGCGATCAGCATGGATCTGCCGGCGATTTTCTGTCCCGCGGGACCCATGTCAAACGGGAAGTGGCACGGGCAAATTACGGGCGCCGGAACGCACACCCGCAAATATTGGGACGAACTGCGCGCCGGAACGATCGGGCCGGCCGATTGGATCGACCTCGAATCGCGCATGACGCGCACCAACGGCACGTGCAATACGATGGGCACGGCCTCAACGATGACGTCGGTCGTCGATGCGATGGGCCTCACGCTGCCGGGCGCTTCGAGCATTCCCGCGGTCGATTCGGGTCACACCCGCATGGCCTCCGCATGCGGCGTGCGCGCCGTCGAAATGGTTTGGGAAGATTTGCGGCCGTCGAGCTTTCTCGATCGACGCGCATTTCTCAACGGTGTCGTTGCGTGCATGGCGCTCGGCGGTTCGACGAACGCCGCTATTCATTCGATCGCGCTCGCGGGACGCGCCGGGGTTTCGCTCGTCCTCGACGATCTCGCCGGCATCGCCAGTCGCATCCCGGTTTGCGCCAATCTGTTTCCGTCGGGCCGCTACTTGATGGAAGACTTTTACTTTGCCGGTGGATTACTCGCGTTACTGAGCAAGTTGCAAGACGCGCTTTCGCTTGATTGTGTAACGGTCAACGGCCGCACGCTGGGTCAGAACGTGGCGGATGCGCAGTGCTGGGATGACGACGTCATTCGCGATCCTTCGCGGGCGGTCGTCCCGCTTTCGCAAGGGGTGACACTGGCGGTGTTGCGCGGCAACCTTTGCCCCGACGGTGCCGTAATCAAGACGAGCGCCTCCGACCCACGCCTGTTGCGGCACACGGGACGCGCCGTCGTCTTCGACGATCATGCGGCGCTCAGTGCGGCGATCGACGACCCAGGGCTCGATATCGACGCGGACAGCATCCTGGTTCTGCGCAATGCGGGCCCGGTTGGCGCTCCGGGCATGCCGGAATGGGGCAACTTACCGATTCCCAAGAAGCTCCTCGCTGCGGGCGTTCGCGATATGGTGCGGATTTGCGACGGGCGAATGAGCGGCACCCATTACGGTACGTGCGTCGTGCACGTCGCTCCCGAAGCGGCGATCGGCGGACCGCTCGCGTTACTGCAAACGGGCGATATGGTCGCCCTGGACGCGGTCGCGGGGCGACTCGACATGCTCGTCGCTGCGCCGGAGATCGAACGCCGGCGAGCGCGCTGGATCGCGCCGCTCCGTCCGGCCGGACGCGGTTATGCGCGCTTCTATCAAGAGCACGTCAGCCAGGCCAACGAAGGCTGCGATTTCGATTTTCTAGCTGGTCCGGGCACGGTTCCGGAACCCGCCATCTTTTGAGGCGAGGCAGAAGAAAGATACGTGGAAGCAAACGTTTTTCGGCCGATCCTGCGCGAGTCTGCGGGCGCTCTCCCGATGGGAACGTGGCTCATGTCGGCGGCGCCCAGTACGGCGGAAGCCATGGGGTTCTGCGGTTTTGATTTCCTCGTGCTCGATATGGAGCACGTGCCGGTCGGCGTTCCGGAAGCGACAGATATCCTACGCGCAATCGGCTGCACGGCGGCCGCGGCGGTCGTACGCCTGGCGTGGAACGATCGGATTCTCGTCAAACGCATGCTCGATGCCGGCGCGACGACACTGATGATTCCGTTCGTGCAAAATGCAAGCGAAGCGCAGGCGGCCGTTTCTTACGCGCGCTACCCGCCCGACGGCGTCCGCGGCGTCGCCGGAATCCATCGCGCGAGTCGTTACGGTACGGCTGCGGGTTATCTCGCGCGAGCGAATGCGGACGTGCGTCTGATCCTGCAATTGGAGACGCCGGCTGCGCTTGCGTCGATTGGTGAAATTGCAGCCGTGCCCGGAGTCGACGCTCTCTTTGTCGGTCCTGGCGATCTTTCGGCCGCGATGGGCCATCTCGGCGATATCGAACATGAAACGGTTCAGAGCGCGCTGCGGGAGGTCGCTGCCACCGCCCACGCCTATCGCACACCCGTCGGAATCGTTGGCCCCAATCCCGGCATGGTGTCACGTTTCGTCGACTACGGCTACGACTTCGTCGCTATCTCCTCCGACATGGCGATGATGACGGGGCAAGCCACAGCGTTCCTCGCCGCGCTCCGTGGTACGACGCCGGCGGCTCCGAATTCGGTCGCCTATTGATGAACGGGGGTTACGATTCGGTTCGGTACCGTAGTCTTCTCGATCGCCGCGTCGTCATCACGGGAGGCGCTTCGGGCATCGGGGCCGAGATGGTGCGCGCCTTCGCCGCGCAAGGTGCCGAAGTCCATTTCTTGGACATAGCCCGCGAAGCGGGCGAAGCGCTCGCCAGGACGTTGCCCCGCGCAAATTTCCATGAGTGCGATCTCGTCGATATTTCGTCGCTGCGCGACGTCCTGCACGGCATCGAAGCCACGGCCCACATCGACGTGCTCATCAATAACGCCGGCCGCGACCAGCGCCACGACATGCTGGACGTCGAACTCGACGCTTGGAACGAGTATCTTGCGCTCAACCTCAACCATCAGTTCTTCGCGACGCAAGCCGTCGTGCGCGGCATGGCCGCGCGCGGCGAAGGCGCCGTTATCATGCTCGGCTCGATCTCATGGATGCGGGGCCGGCCCGGACTGGTCGGCTACACCACAGCGAAGGCGGCGATCAACGGACTCACGCGAACGCTCGCACGCGAACTTGGACCCCTTGGCATTCGCGTCAACTGCATCGTGCCCGGAGCAATTCTGACGGAACGGCAAGAAAAGCTTTGGTTGACCCCGCAGCTCAACCAGGAATTCCTCGACTTGCAAGCGCTCAAATTCCGGCTCGACGCGAGCCACGTCGCGCGTGTCGCACTGTTTTTGGCCTCGAGCGAATCGACCGGATGTACCGGCGCGAACTTCATCGTCGATGCGGGGCTGACGCAGAATTAATGCGCCTCGAGCACGACAGCGACGGCTTCAGGCTGAGCCTGGGCGGTCGAATGCTCATACGCCACACGCGCGCCACGCCGTTTCTTTTTGTCGGGCGCGGCGCTGCACGCATGGACATGCACCGCGGCAACTTCGACATCGAAGACCGGATCTTCGAACGCCTGGGATTGCACGAACTCGAGATAAGCCGTCACGGAGAGGGTTGGCGCATCGCGGGACGCGCCGGTTGCGAAAGCCCCGTCTTGCTCGCGCTTGAAGTCACGGGTACTGCCGACCGGGCAGAACTGCGTTTCCTCGACGCCGCCGCAGATATCAATCGCCTGTGGTTGCGCCTCGTCGCCGAACCGGGCGAACATGTTTACGGCTGCGGAGAGCAGTTATCGCACTTCGATCTGCGCGGCCGCCATTTTCCACTTTGGACCTCGGAACCCGGCGTCGGCCGGGATAAGGCGACGGAGATCACGCGCCTGGCCGACGTCGACGGGAAGGCCGGCGGCGACTACTACACGACGAACTATCCGCAACCGACCTTTCTTTCTTCGCGGCGCTATTTCGCGCATCTGGACACGAGCGCATACGCCGACTTCGATTTCCGCGACGCGGACTTTCACGAGCTTGGGGTTTGGGCCGTGCCCGAACGCCTCGAATTGCAAATTGCGAGCGACTTCCCGGCGCTCGTGACGGCGATCTCGGATCGCTTCGGGCGCCAGCCGCCGCTGCCCGAATGGATTCTCGGGGGAGCCGTTATCGGCCTAAAAGACGGTGCGGAAAGCTTCGCACGACTCGAGGGGTTGCTCGACGCGGGCGTCCGCTGTTCGGCGCTCTGGTGCGAAGATTGGGCTGGTATCCGCGACACGTCATTCGGGTCCAGACTCTTTTGGGATTGGCGTTGGAATGAGCGCCGCTATCCGGATCTGCCGTTACGCATCGAGGCCCTCGCAGCGCGCGGAATCCGTTTTCTCGCCTACGTGAATCCGCATCTTTGCGTGGACGGCAGCTTGTTTCTTGAAGCCGAACGGCTTGGGCACCTCGCGCGGACTCGGCAGGGCGAGACGTACGTGATCGATTTCGGTGAGTTCGGCTGCGGCGCCGTTGACTTCACGAGCGCCGCGGCATGCCGCTGGTTCCAAGAGCGCGTGCTACGCGAGAATCTGATCGATCTCGGCATCTCCGGCTGGATGGCGGACTTCGGTGAATATCTGCCGATCGACATGTGTTTTTCGAACGGCGACGATCCGCGGCTCGTGCACAATACGTGGCCGACACGCTGGGCGGAGGTGAACGCCGCGGCCATCAGTGCCGCGGGACGCACGGGCGACATCGTGTTTTTCATGCGCTCGGGATACACCGGCGTGCAACGCTTCTGTCCGCTCTTGTGGGCCGGGGATCAGAGCGTCGACTTCTCGCGTCACGACGGCTTGGCGTCGGTCATCTGCGCTGCGCTCTCCTCGGGCTTGATGGGAAACGCGTACCATCACAGCGATATTGGGGGCTATACGAGTCTGTTCGGCAACGTCCGGACGCCCGAGTTGCTGCAACGTTGGGCGGAGATGGCCGCCTTGACGCCCGTGATGCGAACGCACGAGGGCAATCGGCCGTCGCAGAATTTACAAATCGATCAAGATCCGGCCGTGCTCGCGCACTTCGCGCGCATGACGCGCGTGTACGACCATCTCACACCGTATTTGCGTGAACTCATCCGCGAAGCGGCCCGGACGGGGCTGCCGTTGCAGCGACCGCTCTTTCTCCACTTCGAGGCAGACTTGCAGACGTACGGCATTGCCGATGCGTACCTGTACGGGCAAGACTTGCTCGTAGCACCGGTTCATCGCGAAAACGCTCGCGAGTGGTCCACCTATCTTCCAGGACCTGCGCAGTGGGTTCATGCGTGGAGTGGTTCTCGGTACGAGGGCGGGGCGCACGTCACGGTCGCAGCTCCGCTTGGAGAGCCGCCGCTCTTTTGGCGCGTCGGCTCGCCGCAAGAACCCCTCTTCCGCGAACTGGCGCTCGTGGTCTGATGTATCTTCTTTTTACGCCCGCCAATCGTAGCGCTACGATTTACTACGGCTCCTTACCTTAATCCCCACGTTTGGAGGTTTTGTAATGCAAGGAATGGGTTACGGTTTGTGGGCTCGCCTAGCGTGCCGCGTCGCGACCACGCTGGTCTTCCTCACGGCCGGACTGTGTGCTACGGCTCGCGCGCAGAGCACGCCCGCTCCGGCGCCCCTAGCCAGTGCCGAGGCGTCGACCACGCGGCAGCCGACGCCCGGGCAGCTCATGAATGACGCCGGTGTGTTCTTGCGCGGCCACTACACCAATGAGTCGGCGTGGAATCCGAGTGGCGGCCTCCGGCAAAACCAGGATTACGCCGACCAAATCGATCTCGGCGTCGACCTCGACATGCAGAAATTGGCCGGTGTCGACGGCGCAGCCATCCACGTCACGCTCTCGAACCGTACCGGCAGAGATCTCTCCATCGACGCGCTCGGAAATAATGTGCTCACCCAAGAAATCTATGGCGGCGGTCAGACGCTCAAGCTCTCCGAACTGACGTGGGATCAGGCCCTCTTCCATGACAAGTTCGAGATCTACGCAGGTCGTGAATCCAGTGGGTTTTACGGTTTTTCACCAATCAACTGCAATTTTCAAACCAATGCGTTCTGCGGACACCTGGACTCTTTCTTCCGCGATGTCGGACTTGCGTCGTTTCCCGTTTCGACGTGGGGAGCTCGCCTACAGATCAAACCCAATAAGCGATTCTATATATCAACCGGCGCCTTCGAGGTCAATCCGTTCGTATCGCGACATGTCGACAACGATTTTACGTGGAATGCGGTCGGCGCAACGGGGTACGTGATTCCGATCGAGTTCGGTTACGGTACGGCCTTCGCGAACGACGCTTATCCACGCCACTATAAATTCGGCGCTTACTACGACTCATCGGCGGTTGCCGATCCGCTCTTCGATAAGAACGGACACTTCATTTCGGCCACCGGCGGGACGCCGGCTCAACACTCTGGCCGGACCGGGATCTACTCCTTCCTCGACCAAGTCGTCTACCGGCCCGATCGCAAAACCAACCGGAACCTCGCACTCATAACCGGCTTTACGCATAGCCTCGATTCGCCCGAACCCATCGCTTGGGGCGCCATGGGTGGCCTCCTCTACACGGGTCCATTCCGCGGAAGAGACCTGGACACGATCGGCTTTATCACGACCGTGATGACGATCGGTCAACGCAGACTCGAGTATCTCACGCAGGAGCGGGCAAAAGCGGGCGGTCACGGGTCACCAGCGAGCGGCGAGTACGTTCTCGAACTCAATTATGGCGTCCAATTAAATTCCTGGCTGCGCGTGATGCCGAATTTTCAATACGTCATGAATCCCGATAACTTTGCGCACCCCAAGCAAAGGTTTGAGACGCCCGATGCGTTCGTCGTCGGTCTCAAAGTGCTCGTCGATTTCGTGAGACTTGCGGGTCTGCACCCGGGCGTTTATTCGCACTAAGCCCGCGTTCGAAGGAAGAACTTCCATGCTGGAGACGCAGTCCTTACATCTTACCGATCGAACATTATTTCGGAGTCAATGCTTCGCTGGTGGCAGCTGGATCGATTCTCCGGCCGGCGATACCTTCGCGTTGAACAATCCGAGCACTGGCCGCACGCTCGCACAGGTTCCGAACATGCACGTGGAGACGGTGCGGGAAGCGATTGATGCCGCGGCCCAGGCTCAAAAGATGTGGGCAGCGCGCACGTGCAAGGAGCGTAGCGCGCTGCTGCGCCGCTGGTACGATTTAATCGTCGCAAATGTCGACGACCTCGCTCTCATCCTTACCTCCGAGCAGGGTAAGCCGCTGACGGAAGCACGGGGTGAGGTGTTAGCCAATGCGGCTTACATCGAGTGGTTCGCCGAAGAGGCCAAGCGCGTGTACGGCGACGTCATCCCGCCGGCAAACGCGAGTCAGCGTATCGTCGTGCTCAAGGCGCCGGTGGGTGTGTGCGCCGCAATAACGCCCTGGAATTTTCCAAATGGCATGATCGTTCGCAAAGCGGCGCCGGCGCTCGCGGCGGGCTGCACGATCGTCGTCAAACCCGCGCCCGAGACGCCGCTTTCCGCCTTTGCGCTAGCGGTGCTCGCGGAGCGTGCCGGGTTCCCCGCCGGCGTTTTCTCCGTCATGACCGGCCCCGCCGAACCGTTCGGACGTGAAGTGTGCACGAACCCGAAGGTTGCCAAAATCAGCTTTACCGGTTCGACGGCCGTGGGCCGCTGGTTGATGCGAGAAGCGGCCGTTACGATCAAACGGTTGTCGCTCGAGCTCGGAGGAAACGCGCCCTTTATCGTGTTCGACGACGCGGATCTCGACGCGGCGGTCGAAGGTGCGATGATCTCCAAGTTCCGCAACACCGGGCAAAGTTGTGTCGGCTCGAACCGCATCTACGTCCACGAACGCGTGCAGGCAGACTTCACGCGCAAGCTGCTGCCGAAGGTGGGTGCGCTCGTGGTCGGCGATGGAATGGAACCCGGCGTTAGCCAAGGGCCGCTTATCAACGTGCGCAGCGTGGAGAAGATCGAAGACCATATCGCGGACGCCGTTGCAAAGGGCGCGTACATCGCTCTCGGCGGTAAACGCCACGCCCGCGGCGGTACGTTCTTCGAACCGACGGTGATGACCGGGATAACGCCCGAGATGAAAGTGACGCGTGAGGAAACGTTTGCGCCCCTCGCACCGATCGTGACGTTTCGCGATGATGCCGATGCCGTCCGTATGGCGAACGACTCGGAATTTGGTCTGGCGGCTTACTTCTACACGCAAAATCTCGGGCGCGCCTGGCGCGTGGCAGAGGGCCTCGAGAGCGGTATCGTTGGCCTCAACGCCGGCTTAATTGCAAATGAGATGGCTCCCTTCGGCGGCGTGAAGCAATCGGGGCTGGGCCGTGAAGGCTCCAAATATGGTATCGAAGACTATTTAGAGGTGAAGTACGTCTGCATGGGCATCGCGGAACCGACCGGCGGCGTGTAGCGGGTCTCTATGCCGTACATTCTCGCGCTCGATCAAGGGACCACAAGCTCGCGCGCCATCGTGTTCGATGAGGGCGGCGCGATTCGCGGACTGGACCAGCGCGAATTCCCCCAGCACTTTCCAAAACCGGGCTGGGTCGAGCACGAACCGAACGATCTTTGGCGCTCTCAGTTAGAAACGGCGCAAGGTGCGCTCCGCAACGCCAATGTGAAAGCCGCGGACATCACCGCGGTCGGCATCACGAATCAGCGTGAGACGACCATCTTGTGGGATCGAAAAACGGGAGCGCCGGTACATAACGCGATCGTTTGGCAAGACCGGCGCACGGCCGACGTATGCCAAGAGCTCAAGGCGCGCGGTCTCGAAGCAACGGTGCGAGAAAAGACGGGCTTACTGCTCGATCCCTACTTCTCAGCGACGAAGATAAGCTGGCTGCTCGATAATGTGCCGCACCTCCGCAGGCGCGCGGAACGCGGCGAACTCGCGTTCGGCACGGTCGACACCTGGCTTATTTGGAACCTTACGAAGGGCGCCTCGCACGTGACCGACTACACGAATGCCTCGCGAACGCTGCTCTTCGATCTCGCGCAGCTCGATTGGAGCGATGAGCTGCTCGAGGCTTTCCGTATCCCGCGGTCGCTACTTCCGAACGCGCTGCCGTGCACGGCAGATTTTGGTATGACCGAGGAATCGTTACTCGGCGCGGCGATCCCGATTGCGGGTGTCGCGGGCGATCAGCATGCGGCGCTCGTCGGTCAAGTTGGATTCGTAAAGGGTCTCGCGAAAAATACCTACGGCACCGGCTCTTTTCTTATCATGAATACCGGTACCGAGATCGTACGCAGTAAAAACGGCTTGCTTACGACCATCGCCTACGCCACCGAACCCCATCGGGCTACGTACGCGCTGGAAGGTTCCATTTTCGTAACGGGTGCTGCGGTCCAATGGCTGCGCGACGGGCTTGGCATAATCGCGGCCTCGGCCGACATTGAAGCGCTCGCGTCGCGTGCGGCCGATAACGGCGGTGTCTATTTTGTCCCAGCCTTCGCTGGTCTGGGGGCGCCGCATTGGGATCCGTTCGCGCGCGGCGCGATCGTCGGTCTAACGCGCGGGAGCACCGGATCCAACATCGCGCGCGCGGCGCTAGAAGCCATGGCGTATCAAACCGCCGACGTGGTAAGCGTGATGGAAGCGGAAGGTGCGCGGCTCGCGGAGCTCCGCGTCGACGGGGGCGCAGCCGCAAACGACCTGACGATGCAGTTCCAGGCTGATGTTCTCGGCGTCGATGTGGTGCGTCCGCGTATCGCCGAGACGACCGCGCTCGGAGCGGCGTACCTGGCCGGCATTTGGGTGGGCTTGTGGCCAAATTTCGATACGCTCGTGCAACAGTGGCGAGAGCAGCGGCGCTTCCACCCGCGAATGGATGAGGCGGTTCGGCTCGACCTGCTGCGACACTGGAAGCGCGCAATAGAGTGTTCGAAGGGCTGGGCGCAGACATGACCATGGAACGCAGTGCGCTCATCGCGCAGCTAAGCGAACGTTTCGATATCCTCATTATCGGCGGCGGAGCAACGGGTCTGGGCGCAGCCGTCGACGCCGCCACACGGGGTTACCGTACCGTCCTCGTGGAGGGCTCGGATTTTGCGAAAGCGACATCGAGCCGCTCCACGAAACTCGCGCACGGTGGCATCCGCTATCTGCAGAACGGCGATATCGGACTCGTACGCGAAGCGTTGCACGAACGATCCAATATGCGCAGAAATGCAGCTCATCTCGTCGATCAACTCGGCTTCGTCGCTCCGCTGTATCGTTGGTTTGAAGGCCCGTACTTCTTTGCAGGCTTTAAAGCCTACGATCTGCTCGCGGGCTCATCTAACTTTGAACGTAGCCGTTATCTGGGCCGAAGAGAGACGCTGCAGCGCGTCCCCGACTTGAAGCAGTCTGGCCTGCGCGGCAGCATTCGTTACTTCGACGGCCTCTTCGACGACGCGCGCCTCGCCTTAGCGCTCGCCCGCACGGCGCTGGACCACGGTGCTACCATCGTCAACTACGTGCGCGCGACCGGATTTCTGTACGAAAACGGACGTGCTTGTGGAGCGTTCCTACGCGACGAAGAGACGGCGAGCGAGTTCGAGGTACGTGCGAGCGTCGTCGTGAACGCGACCGGCATTTTCGTCGACGAATTGCGACGACTCGACGACCGCACGGCAGCACCGCTACTATCCCACAGCCGCGGCAGCCACCTCGTATTCGCCCCGGAAGTCTTTCGCGGTAAAGACGCGTTACTCGTTCCGAAGACCGATGACGGGCGAGTGCTCTTTGCGATTCCTTGGCATGGCCACGTCGTCGTCGGCACGACCGAGGTTCCGGTCGCGACCGCGGAACTCGATGTCGCTCCGACGCGTGAAGAAGCCGACTTCATCATCGGGCAGATCAACAAATATCTTGAGAAACCGGTCGCCCGGAAAGACGCGCTCGCCGCATTTGCGGGCTTGCGACCCCTGGTGAGCGGCAAAGCGTCGAGCACTGCGAAGTTGTCGCGCGAGCATCTTATCGACGTTTCGAAGAGCGGCATCGTGACGGTTACGGGCGGCAAGTGGACGACGTATCGGAAGATGGCGGCGGACACCATCGACATCGCCAGGCGTGAGGGCGAACTTCCCGTTGCCCAAAGCCGAACCGCTAAGCTTTCGTTGCACGGTAATCCTGGCTCTAGTGGACATCCAAGCGACGTCGATTACGCGTCATATGGCACCGACCGCGGCGAATTGTTCGAACTCGAGCGCGCCGACCCCGCGCTGCGAGAACCGCTTCATCCTCGGCTTCCATACACGCGGGCCGAAGTCATATTTGCGACGCGAAGTGAAATGGCCCGAACCGTCGACGACGTGTTAGCGCGCCGTACGCGCTCCTCGTTTATCGATATTGAAGCTGCGCGTTCGGCCGCCCCCCTCGTCGCCACGCTTATGGGTCACGAACTCGGTCGAGACGCTGCGTGGGAACGAGAGCAGCTTGCTGCCTTCGAGACCATTGCGGGCCAAGACGCGGCAGCGGTTTCGTAGTCATCGCGTTCGAGCGCGATGACAAAACCTATACGGCGAGTAGCGGCGCCGGAATATCGGGCGACCGCACGTAATCCGCGCCGAGCTGCGTGAAGAGCTCGCGTTCCGGAATTGGCGTGGGCACGGTCGTCGGCACGCCCGCCAGCATCCGCGTCGCGAGCTCGACCCACGGTGCGCCGAGCGCGCCCGTCGGATCCATTTCGAAAACGGTTTGCGCCGTGAGCCGCGATTTGCGTACGCCATCGTGCTCGGGAATGCACGTCAAGCACACCGAACCGATGCGCTGGGCGAAGGGTCCAACGAGTTCCGCATTCGAGGCGCGATTCGCGACGAGCCCTGCGAGCGTGCCGCCGCCGGTCTTCTGCTTGATGCCGATCGCGGTCGCGATCCGGTTCGCGGCGAAAATCGAATCGAAGTCGTTCGTCGCGACGATGATGACTTGTTCGGAGTGTTGCAGCGGTGCCGAGAACCCGCCGCAGACGACGTCTCCGAGCACGTCGAAGACCATGACGTCGTAGTCTTTGTACACGCCGAACTTCTCGAGCAGCTTCACGGTCTCGCCGACGACGTAGCCGCCGCATCCGGCGCCCGCCGGCGGCCCACCCGCCTCGACGCAGTCGACGCCGAACTTTCCCTTGAAGATGATCTCGTCGCGCTCGATCTCCTCAGTTTTGAACTTGTAGGAGGAGAGCACTTCGACGACCGTCGGGATCAGATTGCCGGTCAGGGTAAACGTCGAGTCGTGCTTGGGGTCGCAGCCGACTTGGATCGTCTTGCGCCCCTGGCGTCCGAACGCGGCCGAGAGATTGGAGGAGAACGTGCTCTTCCCGATCCCGCCCTTGCCGTAAACCGCAATCCTAAGCATAGGTAGCCCCCTGACGCTGCTCCTCCGAGCCTACGCGCCTGCCCGTCCGCGGGCGGTGACCCTCCTCACGGGGTCCCTGCGGTGCTCGCGCGAAGGGTGGTCGCCGCTGTGATCGTTACCATTTCGCGCGAATACGGTGCGGCCGGTCTCGCCGTCGCCGATGGAACCGCCGCGGCGCTCGGCTACGAGCTGCTCACGGACGACATTCCCAAGACCGTCGCTGCCCGGCTCGGTACGTCGTCGGACGAGGTCAAGACGCGCGCCACGAACGAGCCGTCGCTCGGCGAGCGCATCCTGCGCGGCCTCAGCGCCGGCACGGCGGAATCCGTCTCACCCGCGACGCCGCGACTGCCGGGCGACTTCGACGAGTCCGTCCGCCGCGAGATCGAGCGCACGATCCGCGAACGCGCCGCATGCGGCGACGTCGTCATCCTGGGTCGCAATGCGGGCGCGCTGCTCGGGCTGCGGCCCGACGTCCTGCGCGTTTTCTTACAGGGCAATCGTGCGTGGCGAATCGCACGGCTCGTCGAAGCGTTCGGAATCTCGCCGCAAGAAGCGCGCGCCGACGTCGAGCGCATCGACGCCGGCCGTAAGAGCTTTGCGCAGGACCGCTACAACCTGCGCTTCGGCCATGCGCGGGAGTACGATCTCATCGTCGACGTTTCACGTGTGGGCATCGCGGGCGCGATCGGCGTCGTTGTCGCTGCGGCGCGCGGCTTGGCGGAGGCTTCGCCGCAATGACGGTCGTGCGCCGCGAACCGCCGCTCGAGCAGGCACCGCCGCCGCCGCGGGCGTCGATCCTCGAGCCGTTCCATTATCGCGACTTTCGCTTGTTGTGGTCCGGGCTGCTCGTATCGAATCTCGGCACGTGGATGCAGCTGACGGCGCTCGGCTATTTCGTCGTGCAGCTCGCCGGTTCGGCATCGCTGGCCGCGCTCGACGTTGGTATTTTGGGCGCGTCGTCCGCCGTGCCGGTCGTGCTGCTCTCGCCGCTGGCAGGCGTCGTCGCCGATCGTTTTCCGCGCCGCCGCGTGCTCTTCATTACGAACGCAATTCAAATCGTGACATCGCTCGTGCTCGCGGTGCTCACGAGTCTGCACGTGATCGCGCTTTGGGAGATCTTCATCATCGCCGGACTGCGTTCGACGACGCAAGCCTTCGATGCGCCGGCGCGGCAGAGCTGGGTGCCGTTGCTCGTGCCGCGCGAGAACGTCGGCAACGCAATCGGTCTCAACTCGATTGCATTCAACGCGCCGAGCGTCGTCGGTCCGCCGATCGCGGGCTTCCTCATTCTCTCCGTCGGCGTCGCCGCGTCGTTCTATATCAATGCGGTGGCGACGTTTGCGGTCATCGTCGCGCTGTTCTTCATGCAGCCCGTGCCGCCGAGCTCGACGTCGCATGAAGGCGTCTTCGCTTCGATTCTCGCGGGCGTGCGGTTCTTGAGCGGGGATCCGGTGCTGCGTTCCGTCGTGCTGTTGCTCATCGCCACATGTCTGCTCGTGCGGCCGTACACGCAACTGTTGCCGGCGTACGCCGCGCACGTCGTCCATGTCGACGCGCGGGGACTGGGGCTCTTGCTCGCCGCGACGGGCGCGGGCGCGATCGTGGGTTCGATCGTGACGGCCGTCGTCGGCGCCCGACGCCGCGGCAGCGTGTGGTTTGCGAGCGCGATCCTCATGGCAGCCGGCACGATCGTACTCGGCACCGTGCACGTGTTCGGGGTTGCAATGGTCGTACTCGCCTTCATCGGCCTCGCGGTTCTTTCGTTTGCGGGCAGTTCCAACGTGATGCTGCAAACGCTCTCGCCCGACGACATGCGCGGCCGAGCGATCTCCGTGTTCTCGATGATCATCCTCGGTCTGGTTCCGGCAGGATCGTTGCTGCTCGGGTCGATCGCGAGCGTGGCGGGGCTCTCGCGCAGCCTCACGGGCGGCGGTGCACTCGCACTCGTCATCGCACTCGCGATCTGGTTCTCGAATCCCGCGATAAGAAGGATTTAAGACGCGCCCGGACTCGGTTTCGTTTGAAGCACCGTTCGCAATGGAACCTTGAAGGGGGCAGAGGCATCATATTGATGGCCCGCCGTTTCCGTACGGACGCTCTTTGAGAGGACGACCATGGTAGAGAACAAGCAGACCAACACGTGGCCCGAGCTGGCCGAAGGCCTTTATTCGTTTCTGACCGGCCGCGGCGCGACGATCGAGTACAATTTCGACAACATGCAGATTTGGGTGCCGAGTTCGACGACGCACGAGGCCTCGTCGGCGCAGTGGAAGTTGAACGGCACGCTGCGCGTGCGGACCTCCGAGCGGCCGCAGTCCTAGAGCGCAGCTTGCACCGGCTCGAGCTCGCTGGCGAGCTCGTTCTCACGGCGGAAACCGGGCGTACGATCGCACTGACGGCGAACGGGTCACGCGTCCGGTTGGAAGTTGGTGACGTGCCGAAGCGGCGCACGACGCTGCGCCTGCTGCGCTCGAGCTTGACGCTCGCGCGGCGGCTGTCGCGTGCCTTGCACGATCGTTCCTTGACGCTCGTGGTTACGCGCGACGGCGAGCCGCTGTTCGAGATCGGGACCGGCGTGACGGGCGGCCTGCTGGCGCGTTTGCTCGGCATCGATCGCGTCCGTTTGTATCGTCCAAAGCGGCGTGGGCGCACGGAGTGCGAAGCATAGAGATGCACGTCCTCGTCACGGGCGCGACGGGATATATCGGCGGGCGCCTCGTGCCGCGCCTGCTCGGGGCAAACCATCGCGTTCGCTGCTTGGCGCGCGATTCCACGCGCTTGGCCGGACGCTTCGAGGGCATCGAGATCGCCGAGGGTGATCTTTTCGATCGCGACGCGGTGACCCGCGCGCTACAAGGAATCGATGTCGCGTACTACCTCGTGCACTCGATGAGTCGGACGCGTGGAGATTTTGCGAAGCGCGACCGCGACGGCGCCGCGATCTTCGCCGAAGCCGCGCGCGCCGCCCGTGTTAAACGCATCGTGTACCTGGGTGGCCTCGGAGAAGCGGGCAGCGACCTCTCGCATCATCTGCGCAGCCGGCAAGAAGTCGGCGACGTGCTGCGCTCCAAGAACGTGATCGTGACCGAGTTCCGGGCGGCGATCATCGTCGGATCGGGCAGCGCCTCTTTCGAAATGCTGCGCTATCTCACCGAAATGTTGCCGGTCATGATCGCGCCGAAATGGGTTGCAACGCCGTGCCAGCCCCTTGCCGTGCGCGACGTGCTGACGTATCTGGTGAGCGAACTCGATCGCGCAGCGGCGTCGAGCACGATCTACGAGGTCGGCGGCGCGGACGTGCTGTCGTACAAAGGGATGATGCTGCGCTACGCCGCCATTCGTGGGTTGCGCCGCAAGCTGATCGTCGTGCCGTTCTTTACGCCGCGGCTATCGTCGGGCTGGGTGCATCTGGTCACGCCGATTCCGAGCTCGGTCGCGCGGCCGCTGATCGACGGTTTGCGCAGCCCCGTCGTCGTGCACGACGATCGTGCGCGCCGCGACTTTCCGGCGATCGTTCCAATGGGCTACGATGAGGCGGTGCGGCGGGCACTCGACCGCTATTCGACAATCGGGCCGGAGACGACGTGGTTCGACGCCTTCGACGTGCGGAAATTGCCGAACGACTTCGTCGGCACGGCGCAAGGGATGCTCATCGACCGGCGCCAGGTGGAGACGCATGCGTCGCCGCATGCGCTCTTTTCGATCTTCACGAGCCTCGGCGGCAAACGCGGCTGGCTCTACGCGGATTCGTTGTGGGAGCTTCGCGGTGTGCTCGATCGCTTGGTCGGCGGCTCCGGAACGCGCCGTGGACGGCGTTCGGCCACGGATTTGCGCGTCGGGGATGCCGTGGATTTCTGGCGCGTGGAGTCGTACGAAGTCGACCATTTACTGCGCTTACGTGCGGAGATGCGGCTGCCGGGTCGCGCTTGGCTGCAGTTCGAGGTCGTCGACGGCGCAAACGGCGGCTCGCGTTGCCTCCGTCAGACGGCGTTCTTCGAGCCGCGCGGGATCCTCGGTTACCTTTACTGGTACGGCGTGCTCCCGTTCCACGAGCTGATCTTCGGCAACATGGCGCGACTCGTCGCGCGAGAAGCCGAGGCGGCGGATTCGACCGGTCGCGGATTGGAAAAGCTCATCGCATGACCGACCGCAACGACATGGGCCGAGACGACGGCGACCGGAAAATCAAGGATGAAGTCGCCGATCAGGCCTCGCTTCTCGAGAACGCCTTTCATCTCTCCCCGGAGACGGCCCGCGTGACGGCCGAAGACAAGGTCGCGAGCCGGATGCGTAATCCGGGCGCGGACGATGTCGATGAAGCGCGCGTCGCGCAGGCTCAAGAACAAAACGCCGCCGAGGATGCTACGAAGCCATGAACGACGCAACGAGCGGGACGCACGCCGATACCGAAGCCCTCGAGGCCGAACGGCAGACCGATGTCTACCCCGGCGAACCGACCGTCGGCGACGATACGAGCGATGAACTCGGCGACTTGAAGGCGGCGATCGATCGCTCCGCAGAGTAGTTCTCGATAACGAGAGTCGTATTCGTGCGAAGGAGGCCCGAGATGAACGATCACAGTGACGATGTCGAGCCGCCGGCCGACGATCCCAATGCAGCGAGCGACGCGCCGTTTCCCAAGATCGAGGTCGATGCCGACCCGAACGGCGAGGAACTCGAGCATGTCGAAGAATCGGTAGAGCGGGCGGCCTGGTAGGCCGCCCGCTTCCGTTTCGCCGTCGTTACGCCGGGTTCTCGGGCTTGCCCGTCAACTTCGAGAGCGACCCTTTGAGCGAACCGAGCGCCGATTCGGCGGCGTCCGTAATCGCTTTCGCCGGGTGACCCGACGACGACCACACCGGCGTCGGCGACCCATCGCCGATGATGACGAGGCCGTCGTCTCCGATTTGCAGCATGGTGCCGGGGTGCCCGGCCGTGTGCGACGACCAGAGCGGCGTCTTGCCATCGGCCGCGTAGACCACGAAGTTGCCGTCGTTCTGCATAACGGCTTTCGCCCCGGCTTTACCCGAAGTATTGCTGGCCCAAGTCGATGCCCCGCGCGTGCCCGCTGCGTCGACCTGGTATTGCACGAGATTACCGTCATCTTGCATGACGAGCACGAACGCCTTGTTCATCGACGTGAGCGTATCGCCCGGGTTCAGCCATTGGTCGACCTGCAGTTGCTGTGTCCGATCCATGAGCGGTGAGCCCTTTCGTAGAGAATCATCGAGCGTCCGCGTCTGCGAATGCTCGCCTCGGATACTTGCGTGGCCGCAGCGTAAAACCCGTTCGGCGAAACGTGTGCCGGCGCTACGCATGATTTTTTGGTCGCGGCATGGGCACTGCGGAAGTCTGGGAAACTCTGGGAAGGCTTGGGTGGGTGCCGACGTAAAGCTCACGACCACCCCCGATGAATTTTTTCATTCGCCGGCCGATCTTTGCGGCCGTATGTTCGATGGTGATCCTCCTGGTGGGATTGATCGCCATCCCGACGCTGCCGATTTCGCAGTACCCGCAGATCGCACCGCCGACCGTCACGGTGAGCGCGACGTACACGGGCGCGAGCGCCCAGACGCTCGAGGCCACGGTTACGACGCCGCTCGAGGAAGCGATCAACGGCGTCGCGGGTTTGCGCTACATCAGTTCGACGAGCACGAGCACGGGCGTTGTGACGATCACGTGCGTCTTCAATCTCGGCACGAACCTCGATATCGCGGCCACGGACGTGCAAAACGCCGCGAACAGCGCACTGGGCGTGCTGCCGGCAGCGGTCAAAAATACCGGCCTGACGATTCGCAAAAACTCCGGGTCCTTCGTCATGGCGTTCGGTCTCTATTCAACCAACGCACAAGTCGACAACCTGGTAATTTCGAACTACGCCGACATCAACATCGTCGACGCGCTCAAGCGCGTCAAAGGTGTCGGCGACGTCCACGTCTTCGGCGAGCGCAAGTACGCGATGCGCCTTTGGATCAACCCCAAAGCCCTGGCCGACAACGGTCTCGATGCGGCGGACGTCGTGAACGCGCTGCAGGCGCAAAACGTGCAAGTTGCCGCCGGCGCATTCGGACAGCCGCCGGTGCCCGCCGATCATCAACATCAGATCACGATTCAAGCGATTGGCCGGCTCGCGAACCCGCAAGAGTTCGGAAATATCGTGCTTCGCACCACGCCAGATGGCGGCTACGTGCGCGTGCGCGACGTGGGACGCGTCGAACTAGGCGCCGAGGACTATTCGTCGAGCGTCCGCTTCGATGGCCACTCGGCGGTCGGCATCGGCATTTTGCAACTTCCCGATGCGAATGCGCTCGACGTCGCCAAGGGCGTCACCGCGCAGATGAAGGCGCTCTCGGCCAGCTTTCCGCCCGGCGTGCGCTACGCGGTCGGCTTCGACTCGACCGCCTTCGTCAACGAGTCGATCCGCGAAGTCATCATCACGCTGTTGCTCTCGATCTTGCTCGTCGTCGTCGTTATCTATCTCTTCTTACAGGACTGGCGCACGACGCTGATCCCGGCCATTACGATTCCGGTTTCACTGCTGGGCACGTTCGGGTTGATGAAGGCACTCGGATTCTCGATCAATACGTTGACGCTTTTCGGGCTCACGCTCGCGACGGGGCTCGTCGTCGACGATGCAATCGTCGTCATCGAAAATATCACCCGTTTCGTCGTCGATAAGAAGCTGTCGCCACGCGACGGCGCCGAGCAGGGTCTTGCCGAGATCTTCGGCGCCGTCATCGCAAGTTCGCTCGTGCTCCTGGCCGTCTTCATTCCCGTCGGATTTTTCCCCGGCACGACGGGTGAACTCTACAAACAGTTCGCGTTGACGATCGCGTGCGCGATCTCGATCTCACTGTTCACCGCGCTGACGCTGACGCCGGCTCTTTCCTCGCTCCTCATTCGCGGTGAAGAACCGCCGCACAACGGATTCTTCCGCGGCGTCAACCGTACGATCGAGGGAGGGCGCCGCCTCTATCACGCGTCGCTTCCGGCTGCCCTGCGTCACCCGCGTTTCGTCGGCCTGCTCTTCATCGCCGGACTCGCGCTTACGGGGTTCATGTACGTCAGGACGCCGACCGCCTTCATACCCAATGAAGATGTCGGGTACTTCATCATGACCTTGCAGAGCCCGGACGGTTCGTCGCTGCCGTACACGTCGGGCGTTGCGCGCGGCGTCGAACGTCTGCTGCGGCAACAAGCTGAAGTCGCCCACGTCTTCAGCGTTCAAGGCTTTAGCTACGCGGGTCAAGGCCCGACGTTCGGGCTCATGTTCGTGCCGCTGCGACCGTGGTCGGAACGTCACGGTGAAGCGCACACCCTCACCGGCATCTTGGCGCGTCTCAAACCCAAGCTCGACGCCGTTGGGGGCGCGAAGGTCGTCGCGTTCAATCCGCCGGCGATTCAGGGCGTGGGCAACGTCGGTGGATTCCAGTTCGAGATCGAGGACCGCGGCAACATCGGCACGGTCGCCTTGACGCGCGCCGCCGCGAAATTCGTGCGAACGGCCGGCAAAGATCCGGCCCTGACGGCCGTGTTCACGACGTTTCGCGACACGAACCCCGATCTCGTCGTCAATATCGACCGCGATAAAGCGCAAACGGCTGGCGTGTCGCTCTCGGACGTCTTCAATACCATGGGCGTGTTTCTCGGCTCGGACTACGTGAACGACTTCACGTACCAGAACCGCTCGTACCGGGTCTACGTCGAGGCGGATACGCCGTACCGGCTCGACCCGAGCGACCTGCAACGAATCTTCGTGCGCTCGTCGGGCAACGGTATCATTCCGCTTTCATCGCTCACGTCGAACAAACCGGGCATCGACGCACCGATCATCACGCATTACAACATCTTTCGCTCGATCGAAGTGGACGGGCAGGCAGCGCAGGGTCACTCGAGCGGTGATGCGCTCGCCGCGATGGAACGGATCGCGCGCAACACGCTGCCTAAAGGAACCACGTTCGAGTGGACCGGGATCGCGCTCGAACAGCTGGCGTCCGGGAATGCGTCCGCGATCATCTTTGCACTGGGCATCGTCTTCGTCTTCCTCGTCCTATCAGCGAAATACGAGAGCTTTAGCGATCCACTCATCATCCTCTTCACCGTTCCGCTAGCGATTCTCGGCGCGGTCGCTGCGCTGTGGTTGCGCGCGCTGCCGAGCGACGTCTACGCACAAGTCGGCTACGTCATGCTCATCGGGCTCGCGACCAAAAATGCGATCTTGATCGTCGAGTTCGCGAACCAACTTCGCGCCGGCGGGATGAGCGCATTCGAAGCCGTCGAGCATGCTTGCGAGATTCGGTTGCGTCCGATTCTGATGACGTCGCTTGCCTTCATCTTGAGCATCGTGCCGCTGGTCGTCGCGAGCGGCGCAGGGAGCGCCGCACGTCATTCGCTCGGGACGGTCGTCTTCGGAGGGATGATCGTCTCGACCGTGCTCAACTTGTACGTGATTCCCGTGCTCTATGTCTTCATCGTGACCCTCACGACGCGCAGGAAGCCCCGCAAGCCCGCCGCGCCCACGGGCGTAGCTCGCGGCGATGAAACCGCGCTTCCCGTACCGCGCACGCCTCCCGTCGGCGCAACGGTTCGCGCGAGCGAATAATGGGGCGAGCGGAGCGTCGAGTCTATGCATCCATGTGTGCACAGGGACGGCCGATCGTTCAGACGTCTTCGGATTCGAGCGCGGCAACGTAGCGTTGTGCGGACCGTTCGAGTGCGTCACGCGCATCGCGCGCGACGAAACGATCCCAGAAGGCGCCGTAGATTCGGTCGAAGGCGTACGGCCGCAGCGATAGCGAAATGCGCTGGACGGACTGCGCGGGAAGCGGGACGAGATTCGGGTAGCTGAACATGAAGCTCACCCAACGCGTGTCGGCGACGACTTGAATGACGTCACCACTGAGCACCGCTCCCTTTCCGTCCGCGCCATCCGACCAATGCAGCACCGTTGCGCCAGAAAAGTGGCCGCCGCAACGAATGAGGGTTAGTCCGCGAGCGAGTTCTCGTGTTTCCCCGTCCCAGAAAACGATTGCCGGATCGGGTTGCATCACCCATTGCCGATCGTCGACATGGAGGTAGATCGGGATGCCGCCGAACGCGCGGCTCCACTCGACCATTGTCGTGTAATAGTGCGGATGCGAAATTGCAATTGCCGACAAGCCACCCATTGCGCGAACGATCTCGATCGTCGCCGCATCGATCATGGCGATGCAGTCCCAGAGAACGTTTCCGCTCGGGCTGCGGACGAGCAGCGCGCGCTGGCCGATGGCAAAGTCGGGTGTGGTGCCGATGCCCAAGAGGCCGCGCTCGTAGCTTCGGTAGGCGTTGCGGTGTGTCTGGCAAAGATCGCCGAGCGTCGTCCAGCGCTGTCCTCCAACCGGAATGAATTGGCGAGAATCGGTGCAGATCAGGCACATTCGGGGCGGAGCTTCCGACTCGGAAAACTGTGTCCCGCAGGCGCTACAAATGAACTTCGTCACGTCGCCTTTGCTTGTTACTTAGAAACGCGACTCCGGTAGTTCGGTCTTCGCGAAGCGGCGAACCCAGTGCGCGAACTGCTCGTCTGTGGTGTCCCTCGCCGCAAGTCTGAGCATCTCGGTTACGCATTCCGAGTCGCCGGCAATAAACTCATACCCGTTAAGATTCAGAAAGAGTTCGAGTGCGATGAGCCCAACCCGCTTGTTCCCATCGATGAATGGATGATTGCGAACGATCGCGATCGCGTACAAGGTTGCGAGCGCCGGTACATCTGGTGATGGATCTCCATAGGTTAGAAATTGTTGCGGTCGGGCAAGCGCCGATTCGAGAAGCCCGGCATCGCGAAGGCCAGACGAGCCACCGTGTGCGGTAAGTTGCATCTCGTGACTGGCGAGCAGCGCGTCGAGCCGAAGCCATGTGACATCACTTCGCGAGTTCATGGAGAGCGGTGCGCCGTCGTTTCATCACCTTACGCGCAGCGTTCAATTGTCGCTCGAATTCCGGGTCGTATGGAGTTAGTCGATACCCCTCCGGCGACTCGGTCAGGAAAACCGCATCGCCAGCTCCGACGTGGAGTCGAAGGAGCGCCTCCTTTGGCAGAACGATGCCAACCGAGTTACCTATCTTCGTGAGCTTTAGCGGCTGTATCATATTCTGTTATTACACGCGTAATAACAGGCGGGCCTTCCCGAGGTCCGGCCGTCCGCCTCATCGTTCCGTGCTGCGGGGCGCTGGTGCAGGATTGAGCTCGAAATCGGTATCCTCGATCGCCGCGAAGACGTTGCGCTCGATGCGCGAAGGGATCGCAAGGGCAATGTCGCTTAGCGCGATTCCTGGCTCGACCGAAGCGATCTTGCGCGCGCGCAACATACTCGGTTTCGATCGTGCGCGTAGAGTCGCGGCGTAGCGAAGGTGAAGCGGCGATGAGCCGTTGTAGCTCGCCACCTTGCGCGAGAACGGTTGACCACCACGAGGACGAGTCGTCGCGTTCGGATTGGTATTCGATCTTCAACAGATGCGTGAGCAGGACGCTGATTCTCGACGCCAGTTCGCGTCGCTGGCTCCTTTCCAAGTCGTCGATCTCCTCCGCGAGATGCTCACGTCTATGTCCGTCCAACGCGCATCGCGAAGCGCGGATGCCTGGGCGGCAAGCCACGTGGCGAAATCGCGTTCGTAGAGGGTGGCTTCGGACCCGGGCTCGTGCGGTCGCTGCATGGTCACCCTATCTTACCACTGGCCGGGACCGGCCTCCGGGCGCGCGGACCGGCGTCGGCGGCGCTCACACGTGCTGCCAGGTGCCGGTGCGCGTTTCGCCATCCGGCCCCGAAATGGTTAGCGTGACGCTGGCACCGGGGCGAGCGAGATCGGCGTAGCGCGCGAGAACGGCGAGGATCGGATTGCTCGCCGGGTGCGAGTCTAAGTTGCCGGCGACGTACTTCCATACGCCTGGGCGCATCACCCCGATGGATTGACGCTGCCTGTTTCAGCGATTGCGTCCAGTGCCGTGCGAAGTTCTGCGAGGTCGGCTCCCGCGCGTAGCGGTGGCGCGTCGGAGGGCTCGAGTATCCCGAGCGCCAGGTGTGCCGAACTCAAGCGGAGGTGTGCGAAGCCGACGTGCAACAGCTGCGAGACCGCATCGTCGCCTTCCGCTAATGCGGACGCAAGATGGTCGACGTCTATGGACGCGGTGTTCCAACGCTGCGCGACCTCTTGCGCCCGGATAAGCCCTCGCTTAAGGGTTCCCATATGCTCACGCTGCGTACTCAATCGCCGGCGGCCGCGCTCAGCTGTTTCTTGTAGGTTGCGAGTTCGACGTCGCTGTCGAGCTCGTTGAGCTTCGCTTTGAGGGCGTTCTCGAGCG